>Ga0099794_10000027_pt1 | contig 59551 bp, 54 predicted proteins | sample Rivendell_Oct201_10_FD_77320 | JGI IMG/M metagenome (GOLD analysis project Ga0099794, IMG submission 77320) | Vadose zone soil microbial communities from the Eel River Critical Zone Observatory, Northern California, USA -... | ecosystem: Host-associated > Plants > Roots > Rhizosphere > Soil ... | reverse complement strand
TGGTCTCGCGAATCCGGCGCGACCCGGCGAACCATTTCCGCAGCCGCGACGAGATGCTCGGCTTCGCGCGCTCCGCCGTCGACCGTGCGCGGACGGCGGCGCCACGTTTCTTCGAACGGCTCCCCCGGGCCGACGTGCGCGTAGAACCCTACCCCGACGAGCTTGGACCCGAGGTGAGCGACTCGTACTGGCCGCCGACCGGAGCGCAAAAGGACGGCACCTATCGGATCGGCCTATTGCGCTTCGCCGATCGCACTCGCAGTGACGAAGAGGACACCGCGTTCCACGAGACCTACCCGGGCCATCATCTGCAGATCGGCCTGGCGCTCGAGTTGCCCAATGCGCACCCGATTTCTCGGGTCGCCGCGACCGGCAGCTTCGTCGAGGGGTGGGCACGTTACGCCGAGGCGTTGGCGGAGGAATTGGGTCTCTACAGCACCGACTATGCCCGGATCCAACGGCGGCTCTGGCCGGCCCGCGGCATGGTGCTCGACCCTGGATTCCATGTCCAAGGCTGGAGTCGCGCGAGGGTGGTGGACTTCGTCTTGGAGAGCGGCCGCTTCTCCGAGAAGGAGGCCGAGGACCTGGTGGACCGGATCGCGGTAATGCCAGGTCAGCTCACCTCCTACGACTCGGGAGGGCTGGAATTCTTCGAGCTGCGACGTGACGGCGAACGCGAGCTCGGCTCCCGCTTTGACTTGCGCGCCTTTCACGCGGTGGTGCTCGGGCACGGCGCGGTCACGCTCCCGATGCTGCGGGAGCTCGTGCGCGACTGGATCGAGCGTCAGAAGACGCGGGGCTGACGGCTTTAGCCAGGGCGTCCTGGATCCGACGATAGGTCTGGAGAAACGCTTCCGGATCCGAGCCCCACGGGTCGGCGATCGTCACTGCTTTTGCATCGTCGAGCAGGCCGAGCAAATGAGCTTTGCGGCGAAAGGCGGGAAAGGCCGTCGCGAACCGATAGTAGTTTGCGGCGTCGAACAGGAAAACGGCACCGGCGCCCTGGAGAGCTTCCTCCGTCAGCAACCTGGATCGATGGCGAGAAAGGTCGATGCCCAGCTCGGCTGCCGCGCGTTGGGCCTCGGGCGGGCTGCTGCGTCCCTCGCGAGGGTCGAAACCAAAGGAGCGGAGCGTGGTGCCGGTGTTCAGCATCGTTCCAGCGAACGCCTCCGCGAACGGGCTGCGACAGATATTGCCTTGGCAAACAAACAGCACTGTGTGGGACGTCCGGAGGGCGCTGCGAGCAGACCTGCGCGCCCAGGCCCGCAGCGGAGGGATTGAGAGCAGCCGGAGCGAGAGCGCGCAGCGAAGCCGGATCCACTTTGCTCGAATCCATTGCCGAACCTCCACCCACGCCGGTTTGGGATCGTCGAGCACCAGGGTGTCGCTTCGCTCTTTGAAGGTGAGGAGATGCCACGCCTCGCCCAGGACCTTGGTAAGCGGAAGCGTCGCCAACGTCGGATCGGTCCGGTCGGCGCGAAGGTTACTGCGAAACCAATCGATGTCGGCGATCCAGTTCCGGCAATACAGATTGGTCTTGAAGCGCTGCGGAAACTCTCGTTTGCCGAGCACCAGCATCTGATACAGAAACCACGGGAAGTCGGCGCCAGCGGAAAGCGCGAGTGGGAGTGAGCCCCAGAAACGGCCGTTGATCTCGATCAGCACGAAGCGGCCGGTCGCTGGATCGAGCTTGAATTCGACCATCGCGACGCCGGTGTAGTCGAGTGCTCGCATCAGTCGCCGCGTGGCCTCGAGCAGCTCTGGATGGAGCGGCACGACGCGCCGGTAGGAGCTTCCGCCTCCGAGCAGCGGTTCATGAACTCGCTGATGTTGAAAGGCGGTCAGAATCTTCCCTTCGTTCGCCAGCACTTCGACGCCTACCCCGCGACCGAGGAAGTTTTCTTCCACCAGCACCGGGCCGGCGATGAGCATCCGATCTAGAGCCGCGACGGCATCCTCGTACGAATAGGCTTTGCGCACCCGATTTCGATCAAGGATGTTCTCGTGTGTGAACGAGCTCAACGGCTTGAGCACCAGCGGAAGCCCAAAGCCCTCGAGCCGGTCGCCGTCCACCCGGGAAAGCTGCACGCTTCGCGGCACCGGCACGCCCAGCTCTTTGGCAAGCTGCTGCGATGCCAGCTTGTTTGAGGTGATTTGGAACGCGCGGTCCTCGAGAAGGTAGATCCGCGCCAGCGGTTCGAGCTCTGCCCGGTTGAACTGCAGCGGGATGATTCGCGGATCATCACAGGGGATGACCAGATCGAAGTCTTCGCTCTGAAGAAGCCTTTTGAACGCCAGTTTCCAGCCGGAGTCCTTGGCTGAATAGGGGGGCAGCACATGAAAGCGCGAAACGTATCGAGAAAAGCGCGCCGGGCAATCGGGTGCGCACCAGCCGACCTCGACGCGTAGGCCTCGCCGTCCCAGGGAACGGATCACGCTCAGAAAGCTGCGCAGGTCGTCGCCGAGGACCAGAACTTTTCCCTTGCTTTGCGAGATCGGGGCCATTTCCGAGCCTACGGAGCGTCAAGCACGCGAAGGCCATCGACCATCGTAATGCTGCCGCTGGAGTTGACGGTGTGAAAGCCGAGCCCAAACGGCGATTCGGGCGACGGCAGCACCTCTCTTAGAGCACGTTCCTCGTAGTGTTTCTCACTCAGCCGGGTAACTTCGTGAAAGACCACCGAACCGCCGTATCGACTGGAACAGTTCTGCGCGGGACGGATGAGCGTTTCTCCGTCGAAGAACAACTTGCCCGCCATCCTCGAGCCGGAAATGTCCATCTTCACCGGATTGAGCGGATGCGGCTCGAAGCGGTCCCACAAGCTCTTCGCATGAAAGACGTGAAGGTTGTTGTCCTGGTTGCCGTGCTCGCCGAGCGAAGTGAAGAGCCACCATCGGCCGCGATGCTGAAGTAGCGAGCTGTCGATTCCCGCGAATCCTTCCACCAATACCTTGGCCTGTTTCCAAACGTCGGGGAAGGAGACCGCCTCGTACAAGGCGATCCGATCTGTCGAGCTTTGCTCTGGCAGCATGTACAGCTTTCCCTGTTCTTCAAAGACCAATGGGTAGGAGAGATGGAACCCAGTCTCCAGAACGGTGCGGGGCGCGGACAACGTGCCGTCCGGCAGCAGCTCGATCACGGCAATCCGGCCCTTTCGACTGGTGAAGGGAAGTTCCTCGAAAAAGATGTATTTGCGTCCTTGATGCTCGATCGGAAACGGGTCGGCAAAAAAGCGAGATGAATCCGGCGTCAGCCAGCGCGCGTTGGCGAGGTGCCTGGAGCTAAGACTCGCCGGCGCCGCGGACGTGATGCCAATTGACCACTGCAGTTTCCGGCTGCGGGCGGTCGCGCGTCCTTTGATGATCGACGCGCAGTTTCTCAATCCGAATCGCAGGATCTCGGGGCCCCGGGGACTTCGCGAATGTCCATTGGTGTGTGCTTCTTGGCGTGGCCGGTGATTGAGCCGCTCCTCGGTGGCCTGCTTGCGCAACCAGTTGATCCCATACCGAACCAGGATCGGAGCGCAGCGCAATGCCTGGGCCCGGTTGATCGAAAGTGAGTTACCATGGGTGCGCAGCCCTGATTCGGCGATTTCCTTTTCCTCGCCCGAAGGGCTCACCGCCGCGAGGCTGACCTTGGTAATTGGCTCGTTCTGGTAGACCTCCCAGAAGCCCAGATAGGGATTCACCTGAAGGGCCACCCCCCGGGATCGAAATTCCCAGATTCCAGATTTCGTCGCTTCCGCGAGCTCGCGCACCGAGTGCCGCACTGCCAAGTTCAACAGGATGTCTGAATCCAGCTCCTTCAGCTTGGTCAGCGCAGTACCGTTGAGTCTCTGACCTTCTGAGGTCAGCTCGAGCGGAATCACCGGCAGGATCGGGAGCCCGCTGCTAACGCCATTTCGTCGTTTGCCGCCGGGGATGCGCAACGAGTCCAGAATTGAATAGCAGCGAAAGAGCAGGCTAGGGGAGGGCTCCGACTTTGAGGACTGATGCGCGATCACCATTGCCTGCACCTGGATATCCGGATTGCGGCGCAGTGCCTCAATCACCGCGGTGGCCCACGGGGCCGGCGTCGGAGAGTCGAGTAGCACCGCAATTCGGACCTTCGCCGGCTCGGGTGGCGGCTCCGTGGATTCCGCAATGGCTGAATCGGCTGGTCTGGTGCGCATGCTTGGTTGTTTGCAGTCGTGATGCCAAGCGGCCGGAACGGCACACTGGCGCTGTCGGACGTAAGTCTTCGTCCCGCCTGAGGGTTCTTGGCCCGAACCCAAGCTACGGAGCGCCGTTGGTTCAGGAAAGGGGAAGAAAATACAGCCCGACCGACCAACCGGTGGTTTGGTAGGGTGCCACGCGACTCTTACCGGAGGACGCAAATGATCCGCAGTCGAGTTATCGCGGGTTCGATTGTGTTGGTCGTTCTGGTGGGCGGGGAGATCGCGGCCCAAGGGGCAGGGCAGGGGGCCAAACCCGCAGGCTCCCAGTTGCCAGTGTGCCGGCTGATTGCGACCGGAGGGACGATCGCGATGAAAATCGATCCCGTCAAGAAGGCGCCAGTGCCGGCGATCTCCGGCGAGGATCTTGTCGCCACCGTACCCGAAATCAGCAAACTGGCTCGTATCGAAGTGCAGAACCTATCGAATGTTCCTTCCGACTACATGGATCCAGAACGTTGGTCGCAGCTCTCGCGTGCCGCTCAGGAAACGCTCGCGCGGCCCGAAGTGGCTGGGGTGATCGTTTCCCACGGAACCGATACCTTGGAAGAGACTGCCTGGTTTTTGGACCTTACCGTCGGAAGCGAAAAACCGATCATCTTGATTGGTGCGCAGCGCAATGCCTCGGAGCCAGACTTTGACGGCCCTCGCAATCTGCTCAACGCCGCGCGGATCTGCGTTTCGCCTGACGCCAAAGGTAAAGGTGCGATGATCGCGTTGAACAACCAAATCAATGCCGCGCGCGAAGCCACCAAGACGCATACCTCGGACGTGGAGACCTTCAAGTCCGGCGACTTTGGCTTTCTCGGTACCGCGGACAACGATCGCGTGATTTTCTATCGCGCACCGCTGCGTCGGCAGCACCTCGCTTTGCGACCAATCAAGGAGGGAGAGACGCTGCCCCGCGTGGAGATCGTCGCGATGTACGGAGGAGCCGACGGCGGACTGCTTCGCGCGGCGGTGGCAGCGGGCGCGAAAGGCATCGTCGTGCAGGCGCTCGGTTGGGGAAATGTCAACGTCCCGATGTACGAGGCGATCGCCGAGACAATAAAGAAGGGCATTCCAGTCGTGATCACCAGCCGAGTTCCCAACGGCCGCGTCTTACCGGTTTACGGCTTCAAAGGAGGCGGCAAGACGCTGCAAGAGGCTGGCGCCCTCTTTGGGGACAATCTTTCCCCACAAAAGGCGCGCATTCTTCTTTTGCTCGCGTTGCAGGCGGGAATCCAAAAGCCAACGGAAATACAGAAGCTGTTCGATCGCTAGCGCGGCCCGCCGAAGACGCGGATCCAGGTGCAGTGCGCGTCGGCGCAGTACGGCTCCATTTCGATGATTCCGCACGGTCCACCGGCACGGCAGCGAGCGGTGGCGCAATACTTGTCGATTTCCCGTTGAGCCTCGGCTTCAAAGCCTGCCTTGAGTTGTCGGTTGACATAGAACGGTGGGCAGGCGCCCGCTCCTGAGCACTTCGCCTCGAAGGCGGCAGCGACGCAGTCGTCGTGCTTGGTACAGGCATTGTACTTTGCAACGATCGTCTTCAGCGCACAGGCGAGCGTTCCCTCTCCGGGACAATCGCCGGCGTACCTTGCACAGTCGCCGTACTGATAGGTCTCCTGCGACGAGGGTGGTTCCGCGGGGTTGGTGGCCCTTCGCCCGGAACAAGCGGTGACCGCCGCCAACGTCACTAATCCAAGAACGGTTCTGACCATCACTCCCAATCCACCTGGACTAGAATACTCACGTCCAAGATGAGCGGCCGCAACGTCCGCAGTCTAACCATCGCCCCATTGGTTGCCTCCACCTACTTCATGGTTTCCGGAGGACCTTATGGGCTCGAGGAGTTGCTGGCTAGAGCAGGGTACGAGAACGCGTTTTGGGTTCTGCTGATCACGCCCCTGATCTGGAGTTTGCCGACCGCGTTCATGGTGGGCGAGCTTGCCGGGGCGTTGCCGGAGGAGGGCGGCTACTACGCCTGGGTGCGGCGAGCGCTCGGGCCATTTTGGGGATTTTCGGAAGCATGGCTGTCGCTCGTCGCCAGCATCTTCGATATGGCGATCTACCCGACGATGTTCGTCCTCTACCTCGGCCGTCTTTTTCCGTCTGCAGCATTGGGTGTGCCGGCGTTGCTGCTGGGTGCAGCCATGATTGCGGTCTGCGCGCTGTGGAACATGACGGGCACGCGAAACGTTGGAGGCTCCTCGGTCTTGGTTGGAGTCGTTCTGCTCGCGCCGTTCGCGTGCATGGTCTTCCTCTCGGGAATGCACCCTGCAGCGCCGATCCCGCCCTCTCCGTCGGCGGATGCGGGGCTTCTGGGCGGGATTACCATCGCAATGTGGAATTACATGGGCTGGGACAACCCTTCCACGATCGCGGCTGAGGTCAAGCGCCCGCAGCGAAACTATCCGCTCGCGATGATCGTTACGGTCATTCTGGTAACCGTCACCTACCTGTTGCCGGTATGGGCTGCGCGTCATGCGGGCCTGGATCCCAAGGATTGGTTAACCGGGGCTTGGGTAAAAGCTGCCGGCCTCATTTCCGGAAAGTGGTTGGCAACTGCCGTCGTGATCGGCGGGATGGTGAGCGCGATCGGGGCCTTCAACTCATTGCTGCTCTCATATTCTCAGCTTCCGGTCGTGCTCGCCCAGAATGGATTGCTTCCTGCCGCATTTGCCTGGCGCGGTCGCCGAACCGGTGCCCCATGGGTGGCGATTTTAGTCTGCAGCGTCGCCTACTGCTGCTGCCTGGGGCTGGGTTTCGGCCGGCTGGTTCTATTTGACGTTCTGCTCTATGGGTTGAGCCTGTCGCTGGAATTCATTGCCTTGGTGGTGCTTCGAGTACGCGAGCCGAACCTGCCGCGCGCCTTTAGAGTTCCCGGAGGTCTGATCGGGGCGGTGGTCGTCGGTGTTTTACCGATGGCCCTGCTGGTAGTGGCGGTGTTGAGCTCCACGGCTGCGTACGCGGGGGCAGTCGCCGCTGGCCTGAGCTTGGCGTACTTAGGCCCGATGATCTACTGGGCGCGCCTGCGCTCGCACCGAGGCGACGCGCCCCGGACCTAATTATTGAGCGCCCCTTGCTGAATCCACTTCTCGATTGTACTGAAGTCGTTCGGCGCGGTGTGGATCAGGCCAGATGTTCCGAACGGCATTGCGGCAAAGCATCGGGTCGGGTCCGCGGCGACCTTGCGCCACATCATGCTTCCCATCGTGTCTCCGGGCTTCACCCGAAGGACGTTCGGCACAACGCTGGCGCAGCCCGCCGAAGTGTCGTGATTCACCAGATTCGCGAACGACACACCGGCCGAGAGGTCCAGATTGCCGGACGCCGGGACGGTGGGCCCCGCGTGGCATCCTGCGGTCGCGCAGGTTGCATTGAGAATCGGCTGAACGTTCTGAGCGTAGCTCACCATAGCAGGGACGATTGGATTCACGTCCTGCATCGAGCTGCTACCGCCGCAGCCCACTGCAAGACCGAAAACAGAGACAGCGAAAAGACACCCATGACCCAGTTGGGTTTTCATTCCTTCTCCTTAAGAGTTTTTTTAGAGACGCCCGCCTTCAATGCCCCACGAGGAACAGCTCGGTACGGGCGCTACACTCGGAAGACACAGACCCCGGATGACTGTTGCGTCGGCCCCTCGGGGTGAGCGAACAATGCGGGGGATTGTGCCTACTTAAAGTGACGATCCCTGCTTATCAACCCTCATCAGATGTCGGCCAGCGAACTGGAAAGTGGACGCTTTTTGTCCTCGTCGCGGTCGGCGTGTTCATGGCCACGCTCGACACGTCGATCGTCAACATTAGCCTGCCCTCGATCGCGGCCCACTTTCGGGTGCCCCTTAACGGAGCGATCGAGTGGGTGATCATCGCGTACCTGGTAGTCGTCGCAGCATCGCTGTTGACCGCCGGAAGACTGGCAGACTTGATCGGGCGCAAGTCGCTGTGGCTCAGCGGCCTGGTGATCTTCACCGCAGGCTCCGCCCTGTGCGGTGCGGCCTGGTCGCTGCCGGCCTTGATTGGCTTTCGCGCCCTTCAGGGTGTGGGCGGGGCTTTGCTGATGGCGGTCAGCCCCGCAATGCTCACCACCGCATTTCCACCACGCGAGCGAGGCCGAGCGCTCGGCCTCAACTCACTGATCGTGGCGACGGGAGTGAGTGTGGGGCCTACGCTGGGAGGAATCATCAACCAGAGGTTGGCATGGCGCTGGATCTTCTACGTCAACGTCCCGATCGGGATCATAGGCGTCGTGGTCACCATGTTTCTTCTTCTCGAACCGTCGCCGCGCGTGCGGGGACGGTTGGATCCTCTGGGCGCAAGCCTTCTCGGGCTGGGACTCGCCGGGCTCACTGGCGGGCTAACGTTTGGTGAGGAGCTGGGTTGGCGTTCCCCTCCGATCATCGCAATGCTTCTTGCCACGGCCGTGGTCCTCGCGGCGATGGTGCCATATGAGTTGAGGCACCCACAGCCCACCCTCGATCTGCGGTTGTTCAGAAGCCGCGTGTTCGCGTCCACCTGCGCGAGCCTGACGTTGAGTTTCTTGGCGCTGTTTGCGGTCAGCTTCATGCTGCCGTTCTATTTCGAGCAGCTGCGCGGATTTGGTGCTGAGCAGTCCGGCTTGCTGTTAACTCCACTACCGTTGATGATCGCGCTGTTCGCGCCGATTAGCGGCGCCGCCGCCGATCGGATTGGTACCCGCTGGCTGGCGTCGGCAGGCATGGCGATTTCCTGCGCCGGCCTGGTGCTTCTGAGCCAGCTCGAACCGAGCAGCCCGCTCGTGGACGTAGTCTGGCGGTTGATGGTGATTGGGTTCGGGCAGGCACTCTTCGTATCGCCCAACAACAGTGCCTTGCTCGGTGCCGCTCCTCCCGACCGGGTCGGCATTGCCTCCGGCATCCTTGCCACGTGCCGAGTCATCGGGCAGAGCCTCAGCGTTGCACTCGCGGGCGCGGTGTTTACCGGGCTGGGAGGATCGCAGGCGGGGCGAGCGCTGATACAGGTAAGCTCGAGGGACTCCGTGCAGCTTCTCGCCCTGCAACGGCAGTTCATCTCCGCGTTTCGAGCCACGCTTTTGACGTGCGCGGCGGTGGCAGCGATTGGGGTCTTCACCTCGCTGATTCGCGGACGGGAAGTGCGACCGGGTGCGAAAGGAAAGCATGAGGGTGGTACACCAACCACCCTGCTGCTCAATGGGCCACGATGAGTAAGAAAAACGTTCCGCGCCGCAGCGATTATCCGTACCTGAAGCAGCTCACGACTCGCTGGATGGACAACGACATCTACGGGCACGTCAACAACGCGCACTACTTCTCGTATTTCGACTCGGTCATTAATGAGTACCTGATCCAGCAGGGCGGCCTCGACATCCGAGGCGGCACGGTCGTCGGATTCATGGTGAGCTCGCAGTGCGATTACTTCGGCCCACTGAGCTATCCCGAAGTCATCGAGATCGGATTGCGAACGGAACAGATCGGTAACAGCTCGGTGAAGTATGGTGTGGCGGCGTTCTCGGAGGGCAAGGAGGATGCACGCGCCGCCGGTTCGATGACTCACGTCTTCGTGGATCGAACGACTTCGAGGCCGATGTCCATCCCTGCTCCGCTTCGCCGAGCGCTACAGGCCATCTCTCGCTGAGCGAGATAGAGGTTATGAATCGCGCGCTCTTGGTGACCGAAGCGACATCAAGGGATCAGTTTTTGAGGCCAGGGCTACGTGTGTGCCGCGGTGGGACGGACGAGCAAAAAATGCATGCTCACTACGAAAGAGTTGCGTGCTTAGGTGGGTAAGAAGCACCCTTCCGGTCCTACGTGTGCCTAGGGATTTCAGGGCCGTAGCCGTCCCGGATTCTACGGCGGCTGAATTGCTACAGGTCGACTTAAATGCTTCTCATCGGAGAGGAGCCTGCACCCTAGGAACACCATGGCGCACAGGGGACGACAGTTCTTCAGAGGATGTGGTGCAGCCGTCGCAATCGCGCTTGGATCGGGCGCGTTGGAAAATCCCGCCTCGGCGGATGACGTGATCTTCTCGCAAGGCAGTCTGATCATTCCGATGCAGAGCAACTTCCAGGATGCCTGCGGCGCCACCTCGGCCTATGGGCTGGTATGGCAGATCTTGTTTGCCAATCAACCTGGCCACTACTTTGCGAACCTCAATCGCACCGTCACCGTTTACGTCATCAGCAACCCAAACAAGACGTCTCTCAACCGTTGCGTTCCATCCAATCGAACGCCGGCTCCCACTCCGAACGGTGTAGGCCCGAGCGGCGATGCCAACCACTGGGATGATCCGCGCTGGAACGACGGATGCGACCTGACGGTGACGAACAAATTGCAGCAGCCGGTGGTTGCAGTCGACTTTACCGCCAATCCGCCATGGCCGGCTTCGGGAACTTACCCTGTCGGGAACATCCCATGGGTAGACACCTCATCCCTCACCATCACAGGTGTCGGTTGGAATAATCCGTGGGATTTCGCCTCCCCGAAAATGCAACTAACGACTCTCAACAATACGGTTACCAATCCGGCGTTCGCCACGGTGCAGTATCAGGGCGCGCCCTTCGTGATTGACTCCGCGGACGCTCCACTGGTGATGCAATTTCTTCGCTCTGGAGATACGTATACCGCGGCGAGTTACCTCAGTCGGTTCACCGCTACCACCGACCCGGTCTCGGCGTTGACCAGCTGTCCGAACAATGGCACGACTCCGAGCGCCGACTACCACCACGTCAACATCCATCAGGCGACGGCGCAATTCACCGCCTCGATTTCGCGCCGGCTCAACGGCATTCCTCCCAAAATCGCGCTGCTGGACACGGGAGCGGGGGTGAAGTGGTACGGCCGGGAACAGGGGGGCATTCGGGTGCTGGATATGTATCTCAAGAATGCCAACCTGTTCTTCAGCGGATCGATCGGATGTCCCCCCGGTTCGTTCGCGAGCTGTACACTCAACGGCGGAAGTCCAGGGCTGATCTATGACCAATTCAACGCCTATGCGGACCTGATCAGCACCGCCTCCAATCCCTATGGTTTGCTGAATGCGGTGGACAGTTTCGGGAAGCCGCTCTACCGACTCTTCTGGGCCCCGCACTGGGAAACCAGCAACATGAATCCGTGGGTCGGAACGGGTTGGGACAATACCACCAACCTGACGCCGAATTTTGCTCAGTACGTCGCCAATGGCGACGGAGCGACAAGCCAGCAGCAAAACGCGTACAACAACGTCGCCTACTTTACGAATCAACGCTACCACGGGCTGATGGCAGAATGCTCGAGTATCGGGGGCTATGAAGGTGACTCCGCTGCACCAGTGTCCCCTCGGACGGAGTTCTTGTTTACAAACACGATTACGACCAATGGAGTGAGCGTTTCAAGCACAGGGTTCGACGCTCGGAACTGTTCGGACCCAAATTACAGTAGCGGCGACTGCGCTTTGTTCGATCAGTCCGCCACCAACCAATTCGCTCAAATCGGCGACTACCACTTTGTCGCGCTCAACGGCTCGATCGCGAATTATGCGCCGAATACCTCAGCTACACCTGCATCCGCTTATAACACCGGGGTAAGCAGGCTGTCGGTGTCTTGGTCAAACTATACCGCTCCTCCACCGAACCTATCGACCTATCAAGCCAGCGGGCGCAATGGTTGGGACTTCCTCGATTTTGGATTCAAGAACAATGACACCACCAAGGCCGCGATTCTTTATATCGGTGGCCACGAATACTCCAACTCCGCGGCCGGTAACCGGATCGTTCTCAACACGCTTCTGCACCTGGGATACAACCCGGTAACCAGCGAGCGATCGCTCTCCCATCCCGTAGCCTATTACGACCCGAATGGTGCGACCGACGCGCAGAAGGCGTTGGTTTTCGCCTCCACCTACGCCGCGATCAACGGCCTTCCGCCCACCGCCAACCCATTCGATTATCGCTACGCCTCCAAGTGGCGATTCCCATTGATTCGAGGCCACCTTCGCGCGCACTCGCTGCTCGGAGTCGGCGGCCTGACAATTGGCGAAAGTGATTTCGGGGCAGCCACGCTCTGGGACGCGGATGACATGATGCCGCTGCCCGGGAATCGGAATTTGTTCACCTACTTCGGTGGGTACATCAAAGCGAACCCCACCGCGATCGATCTGGGAGGATTAAATCGGGTCGTGAACAACAACGTCATCCAACTCGGCTGGACCCCGGCCAAGGTCGCCGGCACCGCGATTGGAGTCGGCTGCGTGGATGTGATGAAACTCGGCGTAACCCCCGATGGCTCGTGCGGACTGATCCCGGGAAGCGATGGGATCTGTGATTTACAGGAGGCAGTCCAATCTACCCAGATGAACTTGGGCACGGACTGCGGCGTCACTGAGGTGTTGGCCAATACCACGCTCCTGGCAGCGGCAGCCAACCTCAGCCCAACCCAGCAGATGCTCCAACTGGTGCGAGGCTATTGCGCGGCCACCACCACTCGCACCGATGGGCCAGGGACGACCTCGATTCTGCAGCCGGCCGATAGTCAATGCAACGACTTTGAGGGTGTCCAGCTCAACCGGGCCCACCTCGGCGGACTGGTGCACTCGAGTCCGGCAGTCATTCCGCCCAGCAAAAACGTGAACGACGGCGCGATCAAGCGCCCCACCGTGGCCTATGTCGCCGGCGTGGACGGGCAGCTCCACGCGATTTATGTATCCGGCGGAAGCGGATATAACCCGCCCGCCGGGCTGCTAACTCTTCTCAATTCAAGCGCCAACCAGGCATTCGTCAACGACTGGTCCGCGGCCCTGGGTGGATTCCAGCCGCCGCCGGCGGGTACCGAGCTTTGGTCCTTCTTGCCAGCGAGCCAGCTTCCCTGGCTTCAATCAAACCAAGCTCAGGTCGACTCATCGCCGGTTATTCAAGACGTATTCGTCGATCTGGTTGGGCGCGGAATCCGTGAGTGGCACACGGTTTTGGTCGCGTCCGTCGGTGGACTCAATCGAGAGATTTTTGCACTGGATATCTCAAATCCGCTCAAACCCGCGCTGCTTTGGGATCTGGTCGGCAGCTTACGGCGAAGCGGGAGCTACCCCTACTATTCACCCACCCCGATCGCCAACGCAGCGGTTCCGGCGGGAGGTTCGCAAGCTCCACGATGGAGGGAACGCGACTCGAGCTTCCGGAACGGCTGCGTTTCAACCGACGGATGCGATCTCACCGGCGGTTATGATTTCACCGGTCTGGGTGGATCAGTCGGGCTGGCGATTGGCGAGTTCCGAAAAGGATTGGAGCCCGTATCGGCGGTGTTTGTCGCGTCCAATTCATCCACCGCAAATGGCATCTCCAGCGGACTCGAGGTGTTTGCGGTCGAGGTTGCCACCGGACAGAAGCTATGGGAGTGGGTCGAACCGTACGGCCCGGCCACCAACTATGCAGACAACACCGTTCCGCCTCCCGTATCGGTAATGAGAAATGCCTCTGGGGCGGTTCGGCTCTACGCAGGGGACATGGAGGGAAATCTCTGGGAGCTCGATGCAGCCACTGGAATGAATGCGAACGTCTTCTTTGGAGGGCCGTGCGCTTCGACGGGGTGCAAGTTCGCCGCGTTCAGCACCCAGTCGACCGCGACGTTCCAAGAGCCGATCACCACGAACTTGGCGCTGGCGAGGATACCCAATCTCCCACCCAACGCACCGAGCGTCTTTGCTCCGTTTGCTAATTCAAATGTCGTTATTTTCGGGACTGCGGGCGCGAACTGGGTGTCGTTCAACAACCCCGGTCAGTTGCATGTGGCGTTCCTCGATAATCAGTTTCGCAAACCTTACCAGATTAGCGGTAGCGCAACCGAGAGCGTCAACCAAGTAACCCAAACGCAACAGCAGTGGATCAGCTCGGCCACCGCGACCGGGGTGCTCCTGGAAAAATCGTCTCCGTTCCCACTCACTTTCACCGCAGCGCACCTCTACGGAACGATCACCATCGCGGGGCAAACGGTATTTTTCGAGACGGCCAAGGACAAGGTGCCTCAGGACATCAACTGGCTACAAGCAACGGTCCAGGGCGGCACCTACTCGATCGATCTCGGCGCAGTCACCTCCTCGGTGACGGGCGACAGCATGGTCGCCGGATATGGAAGCTTGGCAAGCTTTGGTGGGGTGACTGTGTATCATGATACATCAACCGCCACGCCGACCGACTACGTGCTCACCGCCGAAGTCAGCAAACTCGCGAGAACCTCGATGGGGTCGAGCACGGCCGCAGCGAAAAATGTACGCCTGGATCCGAATTCGAATGGCACCGGCGTGTTCTACCTGTTCAAAGGCCTGCTGCACCGGTTCGATTCGCCATGAATCGGTTTCACCCCTGGACAAGGAGTAAAGCAATGCGTCGTTCTGTGCGGGCGAAGACGGGCGGCTTCACGATGATCGAGGCGCTGGTCGCGATGACCGTGCTGGCGGTCGGGCTGCTGGGAAATTTCATGGCTTTGGTTCAGGCGTCGAACCTCTCCCGCGAAGGCCAGCTCCGACAATACAAAACCATGCTGGTGGATACCAAAATGCAGCGGTTGCTGCTGGCGGACAAGAGCAGATTGCCGACGATGGTCGGTGGACTGCAAACCATCTCGGACACTCTGTATCCCCCGAGCGTGGCGATTGGCGGCGCTCCGTGGGTGATCGATCCGTCGACCCCGGACCCCTCGGTTCCGGGACCGGGCGATCTCGGAAAGGGCGCGGTTTTCTCCCTCTCTCCTAACGGGGACGTTCATCCGCTCACTGGGACATTCACCTCGTGCGCGGATCCAGCCATCCCCACCGGGGCGTATTGCCGCGAGGTGCTGCTTCATAACCGGCTGCCCCTTGCGACGGCGGCGAATGCCACCGTTCAAGCCAACCTCGATGCGGCTGGGGCGCAGTCTTCCACGCTCTGGATTCGGATCTCGAGGAAGGGAGACAGTCTGGGGTTCGCTGTCTTCGAGCGAAAAGTTCTGGTCCTCTAACTCCTCTGAAAGGGCACCGGCATGTCCAAGCGTGGATTTACCCTGATTGAATTGATCACCTCGACAGCGATCATGATTGTGGCGATTGCCGCCACCTGCATGATGTTGATCGAAGGCCAGCGATTTACTCGAAACTCGGAGGAGATTATCAATAGCAACGAGGGCTCGCGGGTCGCGGGCGAATTCATTGTTAGCGCGCTTCGAATCGCCGGGATGGGCGCCGCCGCTGGCGTCTGGATCAACAACGCTGGCATTCCCCGGCTGATCAGCCCGATCTTCGGAACCGATAACATCTCGACCGAAGGCTTCACAGATGACATCTGGATGCTCATTCCCGACCGAAGGGCTTTTCAGGACAACAATTGCCAATCCGGATCAGGCGCTGCCGTGTCGGTGGTCACAGCGGGGATCGGGCCGTTGAACGTAAGCTGCAGTCAAAGTCTGCTGCCCGCTCTCGGTCCAACCCCGGCAATGCTTCTGGTGACGAACTTTACGGGTCCGGCAGTCGCGCTGACCCTGCCCGCTGTCACAACCCCCTCCGACGGAACAGTGATTGGATTGCTTGGATATAACGAAGCCGCAATTTCGGGATTTCCGCCTCGCCCATTCCAGGTAGGGGATCTCGTGGTCGGGCTCTCAGCGGTGCACTTCTTCGTGCATCGAGATTCAACGGGCTCGCATTTGTATCGCGAAATGGGAGTACTGACCGGTGCCAGTCCGCCCTCCTTCGTTGCGAACACGGTGAGCCGGATTCTGCTCCAGCGCAACATCGAGGATCTGCAGATCGCCTTCGGCACGGATCCGACGAACGCAAATCTACCGGACCAATACGTGTATAGCAATGGCTTTCCGGACGCTGCCGGACTGCCGGTGCGTGCGGTTCGGGTCACGGTGGTGGCTACCCATGACCGGCTGATGCACAAAGCTGACAACTCCCTAATCCTGACCTCTCAACCTTTGTCGATTGAAAACCACGTAGTCACGGCACCGATGGATGCACTGCGCCGCAGCGTGTACACCCGGCGCGTCGAGTTGTCTAACCTCAACACGGGGAGCCTATGAGAAGCAAACAGCGCGGAAGCGCCCTCTTGACCGCCGCCGCATTGACCACCGTGCTGCTGCTCGTCGTCGCCGGATTGATGTACTACGCGTCGCGCTCCCGCTCTCGCGCGGTGGCCATCTCTCGAGGCAGTTCGCGAATCTCATGCGCCGAGTCGGGGTTGCAGCTCGCCCGAGCCTACTATGGTCGCAATTACGCGTTCTGGAATTCTACCTTCTTGCCGAATCCAGCCGTGTACAACGCGACAGTGAGTACGGCGAGGACCACCGCGTTCCAGAACGCCAATCCCCAGCTGTTTGCCGATCTCGATGGGGACGGGCAACCGGATGTCTATCTTTATGTTCATGACAACTATGACGAGTTCTTGCCGAACCTGAACAATCCGAACCGCGACAACGATCTCAACGTCATCGTAGGTTCAGCATGCATCTCCAGCACCTTGCTGCCCAGAGCAGAGACCGGATATTCATCGAGTGCGATAATCAGCGAAGGACTGTTGAGTTACAATCCGACCGGCTCTTACGGATCGCAGGGTTACCAAGGCGCGTCGGGGAGTGGAAATCTCAATTCGGAAAACTGAACCATGGCAAACGCTCGTGTTGCGCTGCGGCAGTTTGCTTTACTGCTGCTTGTCACGTGGGCCGGGTCGTGCCGCTGTTCCAGTCGCTACCCCAAAGTCGACGCCCATTGCCATCTTGCGCCCGAGGCGGTGCCGCGCGCGATCGAGTTGATGGATCGATACGGGATCTCCGCAGCGGTCAATCTATCTGGAGGGCTCCCCGGTCGTGGTTTGGAAGAGCAGCTGAACGCGGCGTCCCGATTTCCAGGGCGAATCGTGGTGTTCGCCGGCCTGGACTGGTACGAGCCTACCCGAGGCCCGGGCTACGGTGCGCGGATGGCGGCGACGGTGGAGAAAGCGCATCGGCTTGGTGCGAAGGGGTTGGAAATTCCACGCGGGTTGGGCATCGGCGTTCGGGATTTCAGGGGCGAGCTGATTGTGATCGACGCACCCGAGCTTGACCCGGTATTCGAAAAGGCCGCTGAGCTAGGAATGCCGGTCGCCATTCACACTGGCGCTCCGGTAGCGTTCTGGCTGCCGCCAATCGCGAAGAACGAGCGATACCAGGAGCTCACTGCCCATCCGGAGTTGTCGCTCTATGAACAGGCACCTCCGTGGGAGACGTTGTTCCTCGCTCTGGAGCGCCGAATCGCCAAGCACCCCAAGTGCACCTTCATCTCGGTTCACTTCGGCAATGCGGCCGAATACCCAGACCGCGTCGCTGCACTGTTGGACAAGTATCAGAACCTGTACATCGATACGGCCGGGCGGATTCCGGAGCTGGGACGCCATTCGCGCGCGGAGATGAGAAAGCTGTTTGGCGACCACGCCGATCGGATTCTGTTCGGAAGCGATCTGAGCCTCGGCAGCTCTCCTAAAGATGTGGTGCTGAGCTCTCAGGGAACCCGTCCACCGACGCTAGCGGAGATCGATCAGTTCTTCGGTGCAACCTGGCGCTATTTCGAGACGGCCGACGAGGGGTTTGAGCACCCAACGCCGATTCAGGGCAATTGGAAAATCAGCGGGCTAGACCTCTCCTCGGGGCTGCTCCGCAAGATCTACGCAAACAATCTGGAGCGCCTGCTGAAGATCCAGCTTCCCTAAAGCGCGCCATTCGCATAGTCGCGCCACATGATCTTGGCAGCCCTGCTGGGGATGCTTTCGATAGCGGTGCCCTCGGAGCAACCGCTCGACGTCCGCGAGCCGCCGTTTTCAGAGTTCGACTTCGCCTGGATGAATGGGAGCAACCCGCAGCCTGCGTCGCTGCTCGTCATCGGTCCGGTCACCTGGTCCATCTACGTGGACACCTACTATGCGTGGCAGTTTTGGCGGCCAATCGATCATACGATTTTTCCGACCACCACCGCGCCACGGCACAACGAGATTTCGCTCAATCTCGCCCACCTCGGTGTGGACGTGACGGGTTTGGATGGTCCGATCGGCAGGCTGTATTTGCAGTATGGGTCAATGGTTGAGACGATCGCCGGGCAAGACACAACGACCACACGAGGGTTCTTCCTGACCAACCGCCTGTTCCAATATGTCGAGCAGGCGGCGGTGGGTTGGCACTTCCACTGGATGCACGGAGCTAATGCCGAGGTCGGAATCTTCCCTTCCTACATTGGCTTAGAGAGCTACTTGCCCGAGGAGAACTGGTCGTACACCCACGCTTTCATCTCCGATGCCACGCCCTATTACTTCTTGGGATTCCGAGGGCAATTGTTCCCTACCGCGGACTTCAAACTCGAGTTGTGGGTGGTCAACGGGTGGCAGACCTTCGGTCAGTGGCACGAAACCCGCGGGGGTGGATACTTGTGGAACTGGCGCCCTCGCGACTGGTTGTCGATTGTCAACTCGTTCTATGGCGGGAGTGAGGCGCAAGGCGATCCGAGATCCGTGCGCCTGTACTTGGACAACAACCTGCAGGTCCTCTACTTCAAGCGCGAGCGGGGGTTTTTCCGTTCAGCCGCGATTTCGATCGTCGGCGACATTGGCTACGAGCATCGAGGCAACGCCCCTTCGGGCGCGATGGGCGGGATCTCCTTCACCCACCGTTGGGAATGGGCGGCTCGATGGAAAAGCTCGTTGCGGGTGGACTTCCTCTACGACGAGACCCAGGCGATCTCACCCAAGTTTCCAGTGGGAGCTGCGTACCCATGGATGGGCAGCAATCCGATCGCGGCCGGCGGACTGACCGCGACGCTGGACTACTGGCCGAGTGTCTGGCTGCTGTTGCGGCTCGAGTACGCCCATCGGCTGGCGAATCAGCCCTTCTTCTCCGGACGCCGAGGAATTACTGGCCCCGACGGCCGACTTCCGCAAGATGCCGCGGCGGCGGCGACCTTTACGCCCGATCTTCGACGAACCGACGACCGGCTGGTGCTCAACATGACGCTGCGCCTGTGATCTGCTTCCACAACACGCCGCAGATTTTCCGCTTCTCGCGGCGGGGCGAAAGACTGATCCCCCACGCCAGCTCGCTTGCGGGCATCGTGGCCAGCCCGTTAGATCCGTCGCGTGCCCGAGCCTGCGCTGCCGCCGCTCTCGGAGTGGCAGACGTTCTATGTCATCATCGGTTCGTCGGCGGGCGCGCTGATCGGCTTGATGTTCGTCGTGGTCGCGCTTCGAACCGAGGCGAGGGTGGAGCGGGCCGAAGGAGAGGTTCGCGCCTTCGCGACCCCTACGGTGGTGCACTTCTGCGCGGTGCTTGTGCTGGCCGCGATCCTGTCCATCCCGGGCCAGACCATCTCGAGCCTCGCGCTGTGCGTGAGCGCGGCCGGGCTCGGGGGCCTGGCGCTCTCGGCGTGGGTGGTGGTGCTGGCGCGGCGACAGCAGTCTTATGCACCGGTGCTCTCCGACTGGATCTGGCACGTCGCCCTGCCCTTTGTCGCGTATGCCTCCCTCTTCGCAGCGGCGATCGCGCTCTCGCGCCGCCCGGCGCTGTCACTCGGCGTAGTTGCCGCGTCCGCGCTCCTCCTCCTGTTCATCGGCATCCGCAACGCGTGGGACATCGCGGTGTGGATCGCGGCGGGGAGACCGTAGGCGCGCGTCGTCACTTCGTGCTGAGCCATAGCCAGTCCACGGCGCGACCAGTCAACTTCGGAGTACGTAGGTCCGAAGGTAGATCCAGAGTGCCACCGCGAATACCGCGGTGCGCATCACTAGAGTGGCAAATTGAACCGTACGCGACTTCGAGTACCTCTCGAAGAGCATCGTGATCCCAATCAGACCGGCGCCAAGGGCGCTGCCCGCAAACCATACGGAGCTCATCCGCTTGATGAACTGCACCCCCAGAATCGTTTCTCTCCCGTGCGGCCTAAGCAAGTTGGCAGGGCCGAGCAGGCCGATCTCGCCAACGATCAGGACAGCCCCGGCCACTGCCCAAACTATGGTCGCGCTTACCAGAAGGGGCAGCATTCGAAACTTGAACTTGTTGAGCGCCCCCAGCAGCCCGAAAAAAGAGAAGAACAGCAGGCCCACGAAACCGTAAGCGTGATCCAGCGCTAGATGTAGCCAGGGCGCAACCATGCGCGTCGCATCATGCATGACTGTTTCGATATTCAACCAACTCCCGCTTCCTCCTGCGATGTGTGCCCGCCGTGCAGAAGGTGTCAGGTCAGGTGATTCCCTATGCCGCTCCGGGTGTGAATCTTTGGCGCCGTCGACTACGCTGGACAGGTCTTCGGTGCGGGCGTGTGAACGTGGAGCGTCGCATGCGTATAAGTCTCGCTTTCGCGGCGGTGGTATTCGGCGCAATCTTATTCGGCTGGCCCGCGCGCGCTGCCGAGCTCCGGATCCGGGCTGGCGAGAAGCGCGTGGTCTCCGTTGGGAAGACACAGGGGCTGGCGCTCGACAATCCGAGTATCGCCGACGCGCGCATCCTAAATGCCACCCAGATTGAAATCGTCGGGAAGGGAAATGGCGAAGGCGAGCTCCTTGTCTTCACGGCGAATGGGAAGACGCAAACGTTTACAATTCACGTGACCGGCGCCCAGGTGGCCGCGCGGGAGATCGATGACGAGCTGGGAAGCGATGGCCTGCGCGTTCCGCGCTTCGGCGGCAAGAAGATTGCCAAAGCGCATTGTGACGAGCCCCTTCCGGAGAAGAATGCGTCGGCTGCACTCGAAGACGCTCGCGAACTGTTGAAGAAGAACCAGCTTCGCGAAGCGATCACCAAGCTCGATGAAGTGTTGAAGATCGAGCCGGACGCCGCGCTGGCCCATCTCTTCCTCGGTGCTGCGTGGGCGAAGCTGGAGGATCAGGCTCAGGGTGCTTCCCACTACGAGACGTTTGCAATGTCCTGTCCGGATGACCCCAAGGTCGAAGCCGTGGTTGGTCTACTTCGTGACTTCGAGAGGCGCGTCATTCCTAAGGACGACGCAAAACGCCGACCATAAGCCCGTGGCGCGCCGGTGCGCTCGCGTTCGCCTCTCGTTCGCTCATGGCGTCGAGACCCATGGTATAGGGCACCTAGACCATACTGGCCCCGTAGCTCAGATGGATAGAGCGGCGGTTTCCTAATTGCCTCGCACCGATAACAACGGATGCTACAGGGGCATCGGTTGTAAGCATTTCTGGCGCTTCGCTCGAGCCAGAGCAAACCGGAAAACATGCCTCACCAGGCAATTCCGGTGCAATTGGCTACGTAGCAGCTACGCCCATTTGGGCGCGGTCTTCTCAAGCGCCAACCGGCTTCAGCGGCCCGCCTGGCGTAGCCGCAGGCGTTTCCTCGGCACGCTCCTCCGACGCGGGCTGGTGACCCCCGGGGCGCTCTCAAAGCCATCGGCGGACAGAATCTCGGCCAACTCAAAAGCATTCTACAGTAGCGAGGGGAGGGAAAAGCTGGGCTCGGCTCAACCGGTTGACCTTTGGCTGTTGCCGAGCCCCTGTTCTGAGCGGAGGCGTCAGTCAGCAGCCACCAAATAGAAAAGCCACACCTTTGGTCTTACTTTGGTAACAGCGGGTACTTTCGGTCGTAAATCTTGATCGCGGCGCCAAAAAGCCCAAATCATTCCCTTGGTCGCGTTTTGTGCTGCCGCACTTCAAAAATCACCAGCAATCCGCAAGCAAAACCTCCGCGTCCGTTTAATTGATGCTGGTGATTCACCAGGTCGAGCGCATCGAAGCAATCGTTTGCCCGCTGTCGAGCGGGGGCTGCATCGGCATTGCTAAAACAATGCAAGAACAATGGGGAATAAGAAATCAAAAAATACTCGTTTCTGACTCGAGAGAATACCCGTCGCATCCTTAAGCTGTTGGCAGGTCCTATCAAGTGTTGGCGGACCTAGTGCCCAGCGCTCACGTTGGCGGTGACTTCGTAGCCGACCCGGCGCTTGATTTCCTGCAACTCGGCCTTGAGACCTGCAATCTGCTTGTCCTGTTCCACCGTGCGCATTTCCAGCGCCTGGACTGCGATCATCAGGATTCCGTCGAGGTCGCCGGAGGTGATGGTGGTAGGCGTTCCAATGGTTCCGATGGCATCGTGACCGAAGGCAGCGAAGAAGTCTTGGGCCACCCGTCCGTAATGACGGAATTGCTTCGCGTCCTGGCCGATGTAGTTCCAGCTCGTCACCGCGAGCCTGCGGAGCTTGGTCAGCACCGCGTCTGCGTCTACAGCGCGGAAGTTTTCCTTTTGGTTCTGGTCCAAGGTGTACGTTGTCGGCAGGGGAAAAGACCGAGGCCAGGCTAATGCGGTAAACTGGACTATGTTGAACCAACCGGGGACGAAGGAACGCGAACGTGAGCGATTCGCTTGCAAAAGTCTTGACCGTGGAGACCACCCCAGCCGAGCCGGCTGTACGAACTCCCAAGATCATCGAGGAGCTGGCCGAACAATTGGCGATGCACAGGATCGTTCCCTTCATAGGGGCGGGCTGCTCCGTCCAGTTGACTGGCTTCGATTGGGACGGAATTCGAGACGAGATGTGCTCGCGCCTTGCGGTACCGACCCTTGGTCACCAGGAAGCTGCAACGCAGTTCGCGAGAAGGTTTGGTCAGGATGGCCTGGCCGATCTGCTCAGGGGGAAGCTGCTCCTCTCTTCATTCGACCAAGAGAAAGGTGCCGTGCTAATCGGCCTCATGAGCATGAACCTTATCACCTACTACACAACCAACCAGGACAATTCTCTCGAACTCTGCTTCCAAACCTTTGGGCGACCTCTTGCTCGAATTGTCGGGATCGATGATTTCGCAGCGCTGGTCCCAGGCGACTCGGTGCTTTACAAGTTCCACGGCACCACCGATCACGCTGATTCGCTGGTATTCACCGAGGACCAGTACGCGGCACGGCTCAGCAATCCGAACCACCCCATGGACATCCGACTTCGCTCTGACGCCCTGTCGAAGTCGCTCCTCTTCATCGGTTACTCATTCCGCGATCCGAATGTCCAAGCGCTGCTGAGAGGTTTGCATGGCGTTTTTGGCGGCCACCTTCCTCAGAGCTACCTGATCCAATACGCCCCCTCCGAGGACTGGGCTAGGGACCTCAAGGCTGCGTACGGCATTACGGCTATCAGTTGCCCGGATGAGTTCCCAGACAGCGCCTCGCCTGCGGAAGCGTTTGAGCGATTCATTTCCACGCTGGCAAACGAGACGGCTCTCAGGAAGGGCACGCGCGAAATAGAGGACTTCTTCGAGCCCAAGTTGCCTGTGGCAAGGAGGGTTGTGACGAAATTTGACATGGGCGCTGTTGAGCAAGCCGTTGCTCGCAAATCCCTTGCCGAGGCAACTCGGGTGTTTCGGGCGGTGATGGATGGAGCACTGGTTCCTGACGTGTACCATCACCGTGCGAGCGATTGTTTCGTGCAGTTGTGCAAGCAGGTCACCTCGAGAAATGAGGCACAGGATCTCGGTGGCGGGCTATTCAACCTACACATCGGACCGGCGTACGCGGTCCTTGCTCAGGGCGCCCTAATCGCCACATCCAACGACTTCCCTCCAATGGGAATGCTGGACGTCGGGATGATGGTAACGAGCCAGGTGGTCCCGGATGAGTTCCTGGCGGTCAGCTCTGCATATGCCATTGCGCTGCTGGAGGAATGGAAACGTCCGCTGAGGCCCGGTCTCTTTTCTCAGATTGCCTGGCTACAACCCCGATTCAAGCAACTCAGTGACCTCCCGCCCAAGGTCGGCGAATTCGTTCAGGCACAATTCGCCTCGGCATTCCAGCCCGGCAAGACCACGATGAGCAACCCGCTGGGTCGGAGGGTGCCTGTTCTCGGTGGCGCTCGAGGGTACCGAGACATCCTTTCGCTCATGATGAACAGCGTCCCCAAGCGAATGCCCACTCCGTACGATCCTCGATAGGTGGCGAGGGCCAAGCAGTGGTTGGACAGAACGAGGTTCGCACGATTGAAAGGGAGCGGAAGCGGCAGCGGGATGGATTGCCTCTCACCCCTTGCGATTACCCAAAAGGCACTCCGATGTGGATTCAGTGGACCTTGCTCCAACACTTGATGCGCTATCTCGTAATGCTCATTGCCATTCCGAGGCAGACCAATGCTCCAAATAGCTAAACATGGGCGGAGTTTGCTGGGTAATTCGGATAACTGCATAATCAACAGTTACTATCAAAAGCCCCGAAGCTTCAGCGGCTAAATGTCGATCTGGCGCTAATCCCGCTCGAGGAAATTCTCGCCGAGCTGACCCGCCGCGAAGCGGAGTTGGACGACGGCACGAAGGGCAGCAGCACCAACGGCAACGGCGGACTGGTGCAGTGAGCCTGGGACTCGCGGAGGCCCGGGCGCGCCCACCGGCAGGTGTGTCACAGGAACTTCCGCTGACGCGTAAATTGATTCTACAACCTATGAAGTTTCAATTCCTCAAGGAAACCGGGAGCGGCTGGACCTAGCGCGCGAGTACACTCCCACCATACTTCTCCCAGTCCTGAACCATCTGCCGAACCGAACTGCGGTATTCTTTCTTCGGTTGCTTGGCGAACGCGGCGAGGGACTCTTCCGCCGTGGCCAGTCGGTAGCCCTGGGCGATGTAATGCTTGAGGTCAATTGCTATCCCGAGTTTTACCTGCCCACTCGGGTCCACTATCGGCACTATGCATCTTGCACACACGGCGGGGGCCTGAGCCACGAGTCTCTGGTACAACCTGCGGTATTTTTCCTCCATCTGGGCCGCGAGGAAATCTTCTTCCGTGGCTCCCTCAGGCACGCCAATCTGCAGCCCGGCTGACGGCCACGGCGCCCTGAAGACCAGTCTCCGACTCAACCTGCGGTATTCTTTCTTTGATAGCGCGGCGCGGACCTCTTCCTCCATGGCTCGCCGATACCCGTGGTAGACGGCGGACCAATTAAAGTCCGATGCCCGTATGAATACCAGCTCGCCTTCCGGACTCCATACCGGCGCCATTAACGATTGACCATCATCAACTGCGTCATTCTGCGGCGCGGGAGTATTCGAAACCACCGTATTCGGGGCCACCGCATTCGACTGCGCCTGGGAGTCTGCCCCGGAGTTGGACATTAGATTCTGCACACAGATGGATGCGAATAGAGCCGCAATGCACGAGATGATCACCCCACTCCATCGCTTTGGAGATGCTGTCCGAGGGGATGGTGGTTGAGAATTGTCAACGGGCTCGGCGAGTGGTGGTTGAGAATCGTCGTTGGCCTCGCCCACGGGCTCGTCGGTCGGTTCTGCAGTCCTGAAGCCGTTGCCAGCAGCCTTGGCGTCAGCAGGCTTGGCGCCAGTCGCGGTGGTGAACGGTGGCTGGTCCCCCATTCGCTCGAATACGGATCGCAGCGCGTCGTGTGCCGCGTTTATCTCCTTGAGCTTCTCCTCTGCTTTACGTTGGAGCCGGGGATTTTGAGCAAAGCGGTCGGGATGCCAGACGTTGACCAGGTCCCGATGGGCTTGCTCAATTTGCTCCAAGGGCGCGCCAACCGGCAGTCCAAGTGCCGCGTAGAGGGCTGCGAGGTCCTGCTGCAAATTGCCACCTCCTAGGTCCCCGGCGAAGTCGCAGCTCGCCGAATTAAGCACCTACCGCACCAGGTGTACAGCGGGGGGATGGATTCCGGAGCTGCTGCGATTCGAGCAATCCAAGAGATGAATTTCGCCGCCCATCTCGGGTAGAAGAGCTTCCGGCTCGGGATATGCTCCGCAAGCCGAAAAGCGCGCTCCCCAGGTGCGCTCTCCCGTGCCTGTTTCAACCCAGGGGTTCCTGGGGAGGCGCAGATGCAACATCAGCAATTGGGCCGTCTACCAGCACGAGATCGAGAACCGTGGCGGAGCCCTGAGCGCGCAGTGGCCGAGCTGGCCGTTATAGCCGGGCAAAATAGTTTCAATGTGGCAGACGTGGTTGAGTGGGTGAAGACTTTGTGGGTCGCCAAGGATCGAGTCCGGATGGCGGTCGAAAACCTGGTTTCCCCTGTCGATGAGGCTGGCCCGGACCTCTCTCGGTTGCGTGGCCGACACCGTGCTTTTTTGCTGGCAGCTGAACAGGTGCCGCGCGATGGCTATTGGGGCAGATGGGCGGGGCTCCTAGACGATCTCGGCCGGCGGGTACAAGTTGTGCTTGACGCTTGGCACGAACTTGAGAGCGCACTCAGAGATCGCCGGTCGCTCATCGGTGGCGGCCGGCGGATGTGGAATAGCAAAACTGCGCTGACGGGCTTACTCGATATTTGGAACGGGCTGCTCAAGCGGGAAGGGATTGACAATCTCGGTCCGCTCACCGAGCCCAGAGGTTTGGCCCTGCTGGGTATCGCAAGCGGAATCGAGAAACCCTGCAAGACTGAAGACGAGTTCACCGACCGACGAAAGGCGTGGAAGAGACGGCGGCAGCGGCAGCGGGCGCGCAGCGGGGGTAAACCGCGTCGCGCGTAGTGGCAACCCCGGGGTACACGCGAAGGTCCGGATAGGCGTCTCGTGTGCCCTCCCGGAGCGGCGGCGGTTGCTGTAGCAGTAGGTAATGGCGCTAACACGTGAACCGGCCGAAGATGAATCCCGCCGCAATGCAATTCGCACAGCTATCGCGCGCAAGGGTTGGACTATAGAGCGAGCAGCGGCGGAAACCGGCTACTCCCCGAGCTACTTCTACATGATGGTGCGCGAGCCGCGCCTCATGCCGCAGCGCATGGCACGCCGGCTCGCGGCCGTGTTGGGCGTGCCGGCCCCGGACCTCGAGAGTCTGCGATGAGCTCCACTAAGACTGCTGCTAGCACCGGAGTGGATCCAATGACACCCACCCAGATGGCTCAACTTTTGGAAAAGGTGGTGGGTAAGCGCGAGTCGGAAATTCTCGGGCGCGATTACCTGGAGTCAATGGAGAGGTTAGGCAGCGAACTACGGAAGGAATCCGGCATCGTCGACTGGGAACCACGCCCACGGACGTGGCCAGCCATCAAGTGGCCCACCACTGCCAAGGCGCTTCGGGACCGGGGCTTTGACTCTGCCGCTATTGCAGAGCGCCAGCTAGCGGGCGCAGTTGGAGATCTCGGTGGACTGATCGGCGCGGTTCTGTTCGATGACCAGTTACGACCGGCCGGGCTTTTGGAATGGTCACCGAGGACAGGCTGGCAGCGCACCTATGGTTGCGGATTGCTCCTGGACGTTGAGGCAGTCCGGCTTCTCGCCAAACCACTGGATTCCGACGTTGGAGCACCGGAGTTTTGGATTGTTGGGGATTTTGAAGATTTCCTCACGCTTGGCACCTACTGGAGCGAGATAGCGGAACAGGCTCGCGGAGTAATCGGGGTGGTGGGTGCCGGCTGGACATCCGCTTTCGCGGACCGATTCCCGACGTCCAGCAGCGTCATTGTAATGGCCGGGCCGCACGAAAGACGTGTGCTGGAAAGCATTGGTAAGCGATCCTCTATTGGGCGGCTTTCCTTGCTCCGTTGGGCGTCTCGGGGGGCCGCCTAAATGGGTAATGCTCGTCACCACCGAAATGCCGGCAACGGCTTTGATGTGTCCGATGCAACGCCGGTGGATTCCACGGCGACCCGATCGAAGTTGGAGTTGCATCTGCCGATCGCAACCTCAGTTTGGCCCATGCTCAGCGGCGCCGCGTTCCATGGCCCAGCTGGAGACTTCGTCAGAGCTATCGACCCACATACCGAAGCAGACCCGATGGCGTTGCTCATCCAAACCCTCACCGTCTTCGGAAGCGCGGTCGGACGCGGGCCTCACTTCCGAGTAGAGGGGGACAAACACCACACCAATCTTTTTGCCATCCTGGTGGGTCGCACCGCGAAGGGTCGGAAGGGGAGCAGCTGGGGGAGGGTCCTGGAGATCCTCAGCGCAGCGGATTCCGCCTGGGCAGACGGGCGGGTTGTGAGCGGCCTTTCCTCTGGAGAGGGCCTGATCTGGGCAGTGCGGGACCCGCTATACAACGGCGAAGACGAACTGATCGACCCGGGCGTTTCAGACAAACGGTTGATGGTGGTGGAATCCGAGTTCGCTACCACGCTGCGGGTTCTTCGCCGTGAAACAAACACGCTCTCTCCGATCATTCGCAGCGGGTGGGATACCGGAAAGCTCCGCACGCTGACAAAAAACTCCCCAGCCGTCGCAACCGACGCGCACATCTCCATCATTGGCCACATCACCAGGGACGAGCTGCTCCGGCACTTGGACGGTAACGAGATGGCCAACGGCTTTGCCAATCGCTTCCTATGGGTCTGCGTCAAGCGGTCCAAGTGCCTGCCCGAGGGTGGAAAGCTCGACGAGAGCACCCTTTTTTCGTTTTCTTCGTTAATTCGTAAGGCTCTGAATGTGGCGAAGGAGATCGGGGAGATGCACCGGTCGGAGGGGGCTCGAGCGCTCTGGCGCGACGTTTACGGTGAGCTGTCTGACGACAACCGGCCAGGTCTTTTCGGAGCTGTAACCTCTCGTGCCGAAGCCCAGGTTACGCGGCTTTCGTCCATCTACGCGCTGCTGGACGGCTCGCCGGTCATCGAAATCCAGCATCTCCAGGCCGCCCTCGCGGCGTGGAAGTACTGCGAGGATTCCTGCCGATACATCTTCGGCGACTCTCTCGGACACCGCCTTGCGGACAGAATCCATGAGGCCATCCGCACCGAGCGCGCGGGCCTTACCCGGTCGGATATCAGCGCTCTCCTTGGCCATAACGTATCCGCGCAGGCCATTGCAGGCGCTCTTGGTGTGCTGGTCGAGCATCGATTGATCAGCTGCGAGACGATCACCACCAAGGGCCGTCCGATCGAGCGCTGGCACGCGGTTACGAAAGAAACGAAGAAAGCCGCGGCCAATGGGGTGGGGGAGGTCCGCCCGTGACGGTCGAGGAGAGTATCCGGGTGGCCATTGCCGCCGAGCTGCTCCCACTCCGCACCGATGTTGCCCGCCTCGCAGCTGAGGTTGAGGCGATGCGCCGCGCAATTCCCCCTTCTTTGGTTCCGGTTCGAGAGGCCGCCCAGGCGCTCGGCGTCAGTGAAATCACCATCCGACGGCGAATCAGCGACGGCCGGATCCCCATCGTTCGTATCGGGCGAAGCGTAAGAGTCGACCTCGCGAGCTTGCGCGCTCCGACTGACACTGAGGTGGCGCTCCTGGCTCATCGAGCTAGGCATACGATCTGAGTTTACAAACCTAAGCGGTTGGGTTATTCCGAATCGCTGTGGCCCTTGCAAAGAATCCTGCTGCCGTTGCCCTGGGTCGATTGGGCGGGAAAGTAACCTCGCCGCGCAAAGCTGCCGCCGCCCGAAGGAACGGGCGAAAAGGCGGGCGGCCGAAGAAGGCAAACAAAACAAAGCGCAAGAACTAACAGGAGGAGCGTCATCATGGCTCGGAGAAAGAGGCGAAGGGCAGATAATATGGGCAGCGTCTACGAACGTGGACCCGGCAATTGGTGGATCAAATGGCGAGAGGGCGGCCGCGTTCGCTACGGCCACGGATACGAGACAAAGGAGCTGGCTCAGAGGGTTCTTTCCAAGATCGTGGCCGAGCTGGGGGCGGGCCGAGCAGGATTGCCGCTGGATCCGAAAGGGCAGCCGACTTTGTCGGCTCTCGCAGAGGACTGGCTCGACCGGCGCAAGCTGACGCATCGAGCAGCAACAGACGACGCGGGGCGTTGGAATTTGCACCTGAAGCCCTACTTCGGAGGATGTCGTCCAACAGAACTGGATCCCGCAGGAATCCGACGGTTCATCGAGTCGAAGTTGAGCGAGAAGCTCGCCCCCAACACGGTGGGGAACTGCGTGCGACTGCTATCGACCTTCTACTCCGACCTGGTGGAGCGAGGGATTGCGCAGGTGAATCCCTGCCGATCGCTGCCGCGAGCGACACGCCGGCTATACAAGCGCAAAGGAGACTCCACCACTACTTCATTCCTGAGAACAATGGACGACGTTCGGAGGGTCTATGGAGCGTTGCCCGAGCCGATCAGCGTAGCATTCGCGATCGGGGTCTTCGGTGGACTTCGCACCGGCGAAGTTCTCGGCCTGCAGTGGTCGGACATCGACTTCGCCACCAGGCGCATTCACGTCCAGCGTCAGGTTAAGGACGGGCACCTGGAGGTCCCCAAGGACAATGACAGCCGCGTCGTTCCGATTCAGGCGCCGCTGCTGCCGGTGCTGAGCGGTTGGAAGTTGAAGAGCGGCGGGGTTGGGCAGGTGCTGAAGCCGAAATATCCGAAGCGGGGAGGCCGGCGGGGCAACCCGTCCACCTACCTCCAACCGCACACGTTATGGAAGCAGCTCAAGCTCGCCCTAGCAACGTGTCGCCTACCGGAGATCAGCTGGTATCAGGCGACCCGGCATACCTTCGCGAGCCAGTGGGTGCTCGCCGGTGGCTCGATCATGCGGCTTTCGAAAATCCTGGGTCACAGCAGCGTCGAGGTAACCGAGCGGTACGCTCATCTGCTGCCCGACAGCTTCCGCGAGGCGGAATTCGCTATGCTGCATACCGACCTTGCCCCTGGTGGTGAAGTGGTCCATATGAAAGCGCCGAAAGCCGGAAACGGTGCAATTGGCTACGTAGAGGCTACGTTGCCCGATGCAGCACCGCCGAAGGCTGTCTAACTCGTTGAAGTTGTTGTTTGGCCCCGTAGCTCAGATGGATAGAGCGGCGGTTTCCTAAACCGTAGGCCACGCGTTCGAGTCGCGTCGGGGCCGATGAAAGAGGCCGTGAACACTCGCACTCAGACCGTACCGCCAAGACTGGCCGAGGTGCATCTGGCGAGACCGGTACTGGATGCGTTGCGCACGCTCGACAATGCAGGATTTCAAGCTTACCTGGTCGGCGGCTGCGTCCGAGACATGATGCTAGGGCAGCACCCAAAGGACTACGACATCGCCACCGATGCATTGCCGACGGAGGTTCAGAAGCTCTTCAAGAAGGTCATTCCGACCGGGATCGAGCACGGTACGGTGACCGTGCTTCAGCGCGGGCTGTCGATCGAGGTCACCACTTTTCGAACGGAGGGCGCCTACCTCGATTCGCGAAGACCCTCGACAGTTTCGTTCGGCTCGGACATTACCGAAGATCTCGCGCGGCGGGACTTTACCATCAATGCGATGGCCTTCGATCCAATCGGAAATCGGTTTTGCGATCCATTCGGGGGCAGCGAAGATCTCGCGCGCCGCCAGGTCCGCTGCGTCGGAGATCCTCAGTCCCGCTTTGCCGAAGACGGTCTGCGTCCACTTCGCGCGGTGCGATTCGCAACCGTGCTGAATTTCGATCTGGACGAGCAAACGCGCGAAGCGATTCCGAAAACACTCGACACTTTTCGACGAATTGCAGCCGAGCGGGTCCGGGAGGAGTTCACCAAGCTGCTCCTCTCGCCCCGAGTGCGCTTCGGCATTGAAATGCTGCGCCAAACTGGGTTGCTCGGCGCGTTTCTGCCCGAGCTCTTGCAAGAACTCGGTCAATCACAAGACGCAAGCTACGCATACGATGTGTATGGCCACACGCTGGCCACGGTGGAGGCGTCCCCGGCAACCACCGTCCTACGGCTAGCGGCTCTGCTTCACGATGTAGGCAAGCCTCGCACTGCGCAGAGGCGCGCCGATGGCAGCTTCGATTTTCCCCAGCACGAGATGGTCGGAGCCTCGGTCGCGGAAGCAGTACTCGACCGCCTGAAATTTCCGAGAAAAACGATTGAAGAGGTCCGCTTGTTGGTGCGGCATCACCGGCTCGAAGACAGCGATCGTTGGTCTGATCCTGAGATTCGGCGGTTCGCCGCTAGATTGGGAGTCGAGCACCTCGAGCAACTGCTGCAGCTGGCTGAGGCCAACATTCGCGGGCGCGGGGGAGACGCTTCCGAAAGTTTGGCAGCGCTCAAGCGATTCGCGCAGCGCGTTCATCACGTTTTGAGCGAGAACCCACCGCTTACTCCCAAAGCGTTGGCGTTGAACGGGAACGCGATCATGCGGATCCTCGGGATCGGACCTTCTCCCGCAGTCGGCGAGGCGACTCGATTTTTGATGGAGCGCGTGCTGGAAAATCCTGCCATCAATTCTCCCGACGCACTGACCGAAGTCCTTCAAAATTGGGCGAATTCTCGGGCGTCGTAAGTTATCCACAATGTTTTCCACACTGCTTTTTTCCGAGGGACCTCCGAGGGCCACACAGCGTGAGGCGGTAATGTCACGCTGTGGGAAAAGGGCTATTTTCCGCTTTGAAATCAGGATATTGAAGGCGTCACTGGACTGTCACTCTAGCGCCCAAAAGTGAACGGAGCGCGCGTCGGCGGGAATCCAGGTCATGTGGATAAGCTGTGCACCCGAGTCGCCGGGCGAGCCTTTCTCGGTCGGTTTGGGCGCCTTGGGTTAAGGAGAGAAGATGAGGTTTGTGGTGGCGATGAGCGGCGGCGTGGATTCGTCCGCCGCAGCGGCCCTGCTCAAGGAGCAAGGCCATGAGGTGATCGGGATCACACTGCGAGTGTGGTCCTATCAGGGCGCGGCCCGTTGCGGCAGCTGCTGCAGCCCAGAAGACATCGATGACGCGCGCGCGGTGGCGCAGAGGCTTCAGATCCCGTTCTACGTTGCCAATGCGGAAGATCTCTTCCGCGAGCAAGTGGTCCAGCCCTTCGTGCGCTCTTACCTGGAAGGAAGAACTCCAATCCCGTGCGTCGCCTGTAACCGCGACGTGAAATTCGATTTTCTTCTCAGGCGTGCTCGCTCTTTGGGAGCGAAGCTGGCGACTGGCCATTACGCCCGAATCGAGCGTGAGGGGGAGCGGCTCCACCTTTGTCGAGCGACCGATCTGGCAAAGGACCAGAGCTATTTTCTCTTCACGCTCAGCCAGGAGGCTCTGGCGGAGGTCGCTTTTCCGGTCGGAACGCTGAGCAAGAGCGAGGTGCGCGCATTGGCGGCGCGCCACAACCTCCCCACCAGCGACAAGCCGGAGAGCATGGAAATCTGCTTCGTTCCCGATGGAAACTATGGGGCTTTCGTCGAGCGAGTTGCGGGCCCGCAACCCTCCGGTGAAGTGGTGGATGCGGAGGGCAACGTCCTCGCCACCCATCAAGGGATTCACCGCTACACCGTGGGTCAGCGCCGTCGGCTTGGGGTCACAAGTCCGGTCCCCCTGTACGTGCAGCGAATTGAAGCCTCGCGAAACCGGGTGGTCGTCGGATCGGCCGCAGAGGGCGAGCGCCTCTCGTTCGCCGTTCCGCAGCCTCACTGGATCGTCTCCGCACCCGCTTCGAATCAGACGGTGGTCGTCAAAATTCGGCATCGACATCCCGGGGCGCCTGCGCGAGTCGAGATCGCGTCGAGCGGCGAGGCTCTCGTGCATTTGGAGACCCCGGCTCGGGCCGTGACGCCTGGCCAGGCTGCAGTGTTTTATGACGGGACTCGGGTGTTAGGCGGCGGCTGGATCTCTTGATATGCCCGCCGTTCGGAGGCGTTGAATCATGGATCGACGTTCGGCCTGGGTGTTGGGCATCATCTTCGGTGGACTGTTTCTCTGTCTTTTCGGATTTCTGCTTCTGCTGTTCATGATGGTTCGCAGCGATGGTCGCACCACCCTGGTCTCGGGAGATCGAGTCGGCGTGGTGGAGGTGACTGGACCGATTACCGATTCGAAGAAGGTGCTCAAAGAGCTGGATGATTTTCGCGAACAGGACAACGTGAAATCCGTAGTGGTGCGGATCGACTCGCCGGGTGGATCGGTGGGTGCCTCTCAGGAAATTTACGACGCGATCAAGCAGACCCGGAAGACCAAGAAGGTGGTCGCATCGATGGGCTCACTTGCAGCATCAGGCGGCTTCTACATTGCGTGCGCGGCCGACCGGGTATTCGCCAACCCAGGCACCTTGACCGGTTCGATCGGAGTGATTTTCGAGATTCCAAATGTTCAGGGAGTGTTGAAGTGGGCCGGCATTCAGATGCAGACGCTGACCGCCGGGAAGATGAAGGACGCCGGAAGCCCGTTCCGGGAGCTGACGCCGGACGAGCGACTCTACTTTCAGGGCGTCCTTTCCGACGTCCACAAACAATTCATTGACGCGGTGGCGGAGGGGCGCGGCCTCTCGGCAGACGAGGTGAAGCCATACGCCGATGGCCGAGTCTTCACCGGCCGGCAGGCCAAGGAATGGAAGCTGGTGGATTCGCTTGGCGGTTTCGACGCGGCGGTGCGGGAGGCCGCGAAGCTGGCGGGGATTAGCGGAAAGCCAAAGTTGGAGTATCCGCGCCAAGAGAAGAAGTTTTTGCGCGACCTGCTTACGGATGGGGCGGCATCTTTTTTCCAGGGAGCCGCCAAAGCGCTTCATCAGGTCGGCGGAGGCCTGCAGTATCGGCTGCCATTGGACTAACCGGCCCGTGAAACCTCTGTGGGCGCCGTGGCGGATGGAGTTTATCGAAGGCAAAAAGCCCGAAGGTTGCATCTTCTGCGATTTTCCTCGCGAGAATGATCCGGATGCGGACCGCCGCAACCTGCTTTTGATCCGGACGGAGCGTTCGTTCGCGATGCTCAACCGCTATCCGTACAACAGCGGCCATTTGATGGTGATCCCTCATCGCCACACCGCGGACTTTTCCGCTCTGAGCACGGAAGAGTCGGGCGATCTGCACCGGCTGCTCCAGATCTCTGTTGATGTCCTGAAGGAGGCCTACCGTCCGGAAGGCTTCAACCTCGGGATGAACCTCGGACGTAGCGCCGGCGCCGGAATCGTTGATCATCTCCATTACCACGTCGTTCCCCGCTGGATTGGTGACACCAACTTCATGCCGGTGCTGACCGATACCAAAGTGGTGGTCGAGCACCTGCTCGCCGCTTACGACAAGCTTCACCCGCTTTTTGCGAGGCGTTTGGGCTAAACGCCGTAGGCAATGGATCTCCAGCCGGCGACTCTGCTTGCATTGTTCGGCGGCACCGCGTTGGCGGCCGTCCTTGCCCTGGTCGCGGTCTTGTCCCGCAAAGGTCGCACCGAAGATCAGGCGCGGGCCTATTTGGCCGGCTTCACCTATGTGCTTTCCGACGATCCGGACGCGGCGATCGCCGAGCTCTCAAAGGCAGCACAGATCAATACTCAGACCGTAGAGACCTACTTTGCGCTGGGCGCGTTGTTTCGGCGCAAAGGCGAGCTCGAGCGCGCGATTCGGTTGCACTCCAACTTGCTGTTGCGACCCGGTCTCAGCCAGGAGGTGAGGCGAAGGGCGCAGCTTGCGCTCGCGCTGGACTACAAGCGCTCGCGGCTGGTCGACAAGGCTGCCGAGGCGTTCGAGCGCCTGTTGGCTGACGATCCCGATCACCGCGAGGCACTGTTGCGCTATCGCCAGGTGCTGGAAGAGTCGCGCGATTGGAACAAGGCGATCGAGGTTCAGGCGCGCCTGGTACAGCTGGAAGGCAAGGGGGAAGAGATTTTGGCGCATCTGCTGGCCGAGGCATCGCGTGGCGGCTCGCGAAAGAATCCAACTGAGGCGCAAGAGTTTGCGGTAGAGGCGGTGAGGCAGAATCCCGATTCCGCCGATGCGCAGCTCGCATTGGGGCAAGCGCTGCTCGAGTTGGGGCGGGGTTCGGAAGCGATGCGGCCGCTGAGGCAGGCGCTGATCCTCGAGCCGGAATTGGCGCCCAAAGCAGTCGCGCTTTTGGCGCGGGCTACCCGGCCCCCTGAGGACGTGGAGAGCTTCCTTCTGGAGCAGATGACGAAGCAACCCGCGTCCAGGGCGCCTTTTGGTTTGGCTCTGGCGCTCTATCTCAAGGACATCGGATCGACCGAGCGGGCAATCGGTCTGTTGCGCAGCCTGATGGAGCGAATGCCGCGGTTCTGGGAAGCTCGCAAAGAATTGGGTCCCTTGCTGCTTGCGCAAAATCGCGCCGAAGACCTCCGGGCCGAGTACCAGGACATCCTCGCCACGCTCGGACAACCGGTGATGGGTTTCGCCTGCAGAGCCTGCCGGCAAAGGTTGCCCGAGCATGTCTTTCGCTGTCCCGCCTGCGAGTCATGGGACACCGTAACCCGCGAGGAGTGATCATCCACCGCAGAGGCTCTTTTTTTGACCCTCGTTTGGCCTGGGAATACGGTCCAGCCATGAACGGCAAGTACGAATTTTCATTCGACAATCGGCACGTGGTTAGCGGTTGCATCGCGGCGGTGGTGGTGGTGGGTGCGGTCTTCGTCCTCGGAGTCTTGGTCGGAAAGAAGGTGGCGACCGATCAGCGAGCGACGCGCGCGCAGGATCTGCTCAGCGCTCTCGATGACAAAGTGGCGATCGACCGACCAGTCACGCCCCAGCTGACGTTTCAGGAGGAGTTAACGAAGAAGCTCCCAGAGCCAGCGGCCAAACCCGCATCGTTCCCCAATCCAGCAGAGAGCGTAAGTCATGCGGAAACCGCAACGGCGGATGTCAAAGTGGAGACGCTTGCACCGGTGGAGCGGGAGCCAGCCCGCCGGCCTGAGGTGGCGGAGGACAAGCGGGCCTCGCCGAAGCGTGTGGTGAAGCCCGAGCCAAGGGCGGCGGCGGCGGCGGGCGGCTTTACGCTTCAGCTCTCTTCCACCCAGAGGCGGGTCGATGCGGACCGCTTTGCGGCTCGGCTGCGCGAAAAGGGCTACGCGCCGATGGTCAACGAGGCTCAGGTGCCCGGCCGTGGGACCTGGTACCGCGTCCGCCTGGGGAGCTTCTCCTCGAGGGAAGGCGCGGCGAGGTTTCTCGGCGATTTCAAGCGCGAGACCCAGTTGGATGCATTCGTAACTGCGGTACAGTAGCGCCATGCCAAAGGCAGTCGTGCGGCGGGTCGAGAAGCCATGGGGCTATGAGCTGATCTGGGCTCATGCGCCGCGCTACATCGGCAAGATATTGCACATCAACCGCGGCCATCGGCTTTCGCTGCAGTATCACAACCGCAAGGAGGAGACGCTCCATGTCCTCGCGGGTCAGCTGCGATTGGTGGTGGACGAAGGCACGGGACTGGCTGAGATCGACCTTGCTCCGGGCGACAGCTACCACATTGCTCCGCTCACCAAGCATCGAATGATCGCAATCACCGACTGCGATCTGTTGGAAGCAAGTACCCCCGAATTGGATGACGTGGTGCGCTTGGAAGATGCCTACGGGCGCGCCGGCACCACCAAGCCGTAATCGCGACCCGCCCGAGACACGGAATTACTTGCTCGCTTGGACCGGTGATTTGGTCCAGCGGTCAATCTTGCCGTCGCCGTCCAGGTCTTCACCGATCCGCTCGATTTGATCGTTTTCCCAATACTCCCAGTAGTCAGGCTTTCCGCGCCCCTTGGTATCGCGCTCTTTGCGAACGAGGTGGCCTTGCTCGTAGTAGACCCAGGTGTCGGGTTGGCCACGGCCGCTGAGGTCGATCTCTTTCCGGACAATCACGCCGTTCTGGTAGTAGTTCCACTGGTCGACCTTGCCGTCGAAATCGAGATCCAACGCTTCCTTCTCCAGCTGCCCTTCTTCACCGTAGTAGCGGACGATATCCACTTTCCCGTCGCCGTTGAGATCCAGCTCCTTGCGGACCAGTCGGTTGTACTCCTTGCCGTCCGCAGACTTCGCCTTAACCGTGTACTGCCAGATGTCCGGCTTGCCGTCGTGATTGGTGTCGTATTCCGTCACCTGCTCGTTGCTTTGGCGGTCGGCGTGGAGCTGCTTCCAGTCCGAACTGCTTGCGCTCTGCGAGTCCGGCCTGGTGGCGGATTTGCCGGATGAGCACCCGACCGCGCATACTACAAGGACCGCGTACGTCCACTGCCACTGCAAACGGGAAATCATTTAGAATCCTTCAATAGTCCGCGGGCGATTCGACTTTGACCCAGCTGACGCGTCGGGGTACCTTTCCCGACTCCGATGGGCGGGAAGAAACCAGCACCACGGCTGATACTACCGCAGAGCAGGATGAATTGCTCAAGGCCTTAATCACGACGAGAGTCCCAGTCCCCGAATGCCGCCGACGGATTAAACTGGTGTTCAATAGATATAAGTCTCAGCTCGCAGGTCAGGTGACTTTCGACCAGATACAAGCAAGGTAGGGTGGGTGTCTTCTTTCAACGGTAAGCGAGTGGCGGTACTGGGAGGGGCGGGGTTCATCGGCTCGCACCTGTGCGAGCGTTTGCTCGCCGAGGGCGCGAGCCATCTGATCTGCGTGGACAACTTCATCACTGGCCGCTCTGAAAATCTGGCCAACCTGCGTGCCGGCAAGCGCTTTCAAGAAATCCGACACGACACCACGCAGGAAATCACGATTGATGGACCGCTCGACTACATCTTCAACCTGGCTTCGCCGGCGTCGCCCGTGGACTATGGCCGGCTTCCGATCGAGACCCTTCGAGTCGGCTCGCTTGGCACGGAGAACGGCCTGCGTTTGGCCGATAACAAAAGGGCGGTCTTCGTTCAGGCGTCCACCTCGGAAGTCTACGGTGACCCGTTGGTGCACCCCCAGCGCGAAGACTACCTCGGGAACGTGGATCCCAATACCCCACGCGGCGTCTATGACGAGGCAAAGCGCTACGGGGAAGCGATGGTCTCCGCCTATCGGCGGCTGCGTAATGTGAAGACCCGGATCGCTCGAATCTTCAACACCTACGGACCCAGGATGAGGCTGGACGATGGGCGCGTGGTTCCGGCCTTCGTGGCTCAGGCAATGCGAGGACAGGATTTCACCATTTTCGGCGACGGAAAACAGACCCGTTCCTTTTGTTACGTGAGCGACATGGTGGAAGGTCTACTTCGGCTTGCCGCCTCGGACGTGCCGGACCCGGTGAACCTCGGCAATCCAAAAGAGATGACCATTCTCGAGTTCGCCGAAGCGGTGCGAAAGGCGGCGGGCGGAGAAGGGCGACTCAGCTACGGCCAGCTGCCTCGCGGCGATCCAAGGCAGCGAAGGCCGGACATCACCCGCGCCCGCGAGCTCTTGCAATGGGAGCCAAAGGTTTCGCTCGAACAGGGGCTGCGAGAGACGATCGCGTTTTTTCGAAGCCAACTCGCGGGAGTTGCACGGTGAAGGTGCTGGTGACCGGGGGAGCGGGGTTCATCGGTTCGCATGTCTGCGACGAGCTTTTAGCTCGGGGCCACGAAGTCCTGGCCCTGGACAACTTGTCGAGCGGCAGCAGGGAGAACCTCCCCCAGGGCGTGCGGCTTGCGGTGATGGATATTCGCAGCGCCGAGGCCGCGGCGTTGATCGCCTCGGAGCGCCCCGCGGCGATCTGTCATTTGGCAGCCCAGATGGACGTCCGAAAGTCTGTCGAGGATCCGCGCTTCGATGCAGAGGTGAATATCGTCGGCCTGCTGAACATCCTCGAAGCAGCTCACAAGGCCGGGGTAAAGAAGTTCATTTTCAGCTCCACCGGAGGGGCTATCTACGGGGAACAAGACGTGTACCCAGCCGGCGAGGATCATCCGGCGCGACCGGTTTCTCCCTATGGCGTCTCGAAGGCTGGGGGCGAGCTCTATCTGGGCTACTACCGCGGGCAGTATGCCCTCGAGTACGTCGCTTTGCGGTACGCCAACGTGTACGGCCCGCGGCAAAACCCGCACGGAGAAGCGGGCGTCGTCGCAATCTTCAGCCAGAAATTGGTGACCGGAGAAGCTTGCCTGATCAACGGCGATGGCAAGCAGACGCGCGACTTCGTCTATGGCCCGGACGTGGCTCGCGCGAACGCGCTCGCCCTGGAGAAGAACTTCGTCGGCGCGGTGAACATCGGCACCGGCGTCGAAACCGACGTCAATCAGCTGTATGCGCTGCTTGCCCGAGCCGCAGGAGTCACCCGGCCCGCGCATTACGGGCCAGCCAAGCCGGGCGAACAGCGCCGCTCCTCGATCGACAGCCGCCTCGCCACCAGGGTGCTCGGTTGGACACCTCGAGTTCAGCTCGCCGATGGACTGGCCCAGACGGTTGCATTCTTTCGAACTCGGGGTCGCGGCCAGGCCGGCCGGTAAATGGCAATCCAACGGCGTTGGATTTCTTGACAATTGGATGTTACTGACGCGCGTCCCCCGAGCAGCGCCACCATGCCTCCAGAGAACGAAAATGTGCGCAACTTCAGCATCATTGCGCACATCGACCACGGTAAGTCGACCTTGGCGGACCGGCTCCTGGAAAAGACCGGGACGGTTAGCGCCCGTGACGCGCAAGCGCAGTTTCTCGACAACATGGAGCTGGAGCGAGAGCGGGGAATCACGATCAAGGCTCAGACCGTTCGAATGAATTACACCGCCCGCGATGGGCGGCTGTACGAGCTCAATCTGATCGATACCCCAGGCCACGTGGATTTTGCGTACGAGGTGTCGCGGTCTCTGGCCGCGTGCGAAGGAGCGCTGCTCGTGGTCGATGCCTCCCAGGGCGTCGAGGCCCAAACCTTGGCGAATGTTTATCTGGCCCTCGAGCACAACCTCGAAGTGATTCCGGTGATCAACAAAATCGATCTCCCCTCGGCCGATCCGGAGCGCACGCGCTCGGAAATCGAGGACGTCATCGGGATCGATGCTTCGCAAGCGGTGCTCGCTTCAGCCAAAGAGGGAATCGGCATCGAGGAGATCCTCGAGGCGGTGGTGAAGCGGATTCCTGCCCCGAAAGGCGACCCGCAGGCTCCGCTCAAGGCGCTGATCTTCGACAGCTGGTACGACAGCTATCGAGGAGTGGTGATGCTGGTGCGGGTGCAGGAAGGGACGCTCGCCCTCAAGCAGAAGATCATGCTCTGGTCGAACCGCAAACGGTTCGAGGTGGAGGAACTTGGAATCTTTAGCCCGTTCTCCCAGCCGGTGCCCCGGCTGATCGCGGGAGAAGTGGGCGTTCTGGTCGCCAATGTGAAGGAGATTCAGGATGCAAAGGTCGGGGACACGATCACCGAAGAGCAGCGACCGACCGCGGCCCCGTTCCCGGGTTTCAAAGAGGTCAAGCCGATGGTGTTTTCCGGGATTTTCCCGATCGAGCCGCCCGAGTATGAAAACCTACGAGACGCATTGATCAAGCTTCGACTCAACGATTCCGCATTCACCTACGAGCCTGAAGTCTCGACTGCGCTGGGCTTTGGTTTTCGCTGCGGCTACTTGGGACTACTGCACATGGAGATCGTGCAGGAACGGTTGGAACGGGAGTACAACCTCTCTCTGATCACCACCGCGCCCTCGGTTGTCTACAAGGTGTTCACGGTCAAGGGAGAGCAGGTGTTGATCGAAAATCCCGCCAAGCTCCCCGCTGCCCAGCTGATCGAACACCTCGAGGAGCCAGTTCTAACTTGCCACATCCATACCCCCAATGATTACTTGGGCGCGGTGCTCAAACTCTGCCAGGACCGGCGAGGCGTCCAAAGGGACATTAAATACTTAGGTAGCTCCGGAAAGAGGGTGCAGGTCACCTACGATCTGCCGCTCTCCGAGGTGGTGTTCGATTTCTTCGATAAGCTCAAGTCCGCATCCCGCGGCTATGCCTCGCTCGACTACGATCTGGCCGGATACATCGAGTCCGATCTGGTCAAGCTGGACATCCTAATCAATGGAGATCCGGTAGATGCTCTGTCGATCATCGTCCATCGGGATCGAGCGTATCAGCGCGGCCGAGAGGTGTGCGCCAAGTTGAAGCAGGTGATTCCCAAGCAGATGTACGAAGTGGCGATCCAGGCGGCGATCGGCAGCCGGGTCATTGCCCGTGAGACGATCTCTGCGATGCGCAAGAACGTCCTCGCCAAATGCTATGGCGGGGACATCACCCGCAAGCGCAAACTTCTCGAAAAGCAGAAGGAAGGTAAGAAGCGCATGAAGCAGGTTGGTTCAGTGGAAATCCCTCAGGAGGCCTTCCTGGCGGTTTTGAAGACGGAGGAGTAGTGGCGATTCCCGCAAAGGTCCGAGAAAAGCTGGAGGCGGAACTCTCCGCCCGGCGCAGCGACGCGCAGCAGCGAGCGAGTCGGAGGCTGTATTGGCAGGAGCTGCTCACCAGCTTATGGGCCCCATTCACCTGCTTCGCTCTCGCCCTGATTCTCTACATCTTTCTGGTCGAGAGCTACACGGCCGCTTACCGCTGGGCCCAGCCGGCGCTGAAAGTATTTGGCCTCTTGATGATCGGCTGGTTTGTCGGCCTCTGGACCGCCCGGTTGCTCTTCACCCAGTTTCGACAGATGCGAAAGTTGCGTCATGAGGCCCGCGAGTTGTCGCAGGACATCGAAACGGCGATGAACACGCCGGCAGAGAATCTGGAGCCGAAAACCCGCGATCGGCTGATCGAGCAGGCGGCCGTGCTGGACAGCCAACGCATCGAAGGCGACGCAGGGCGCCTGGAGTCGGAAATCAAGAAGCTGTCCTCCCTGGCGGACAAGCACCTGGCGGGTTGGCGCCGCGGATCCACGCTCGATGTGGGAATCGGATTTGTAAAGGCGCTCGCAATCGCCTTGCTGATCCGCACGGTCGTGGTGGAGCCCTTCAAAATCCCGTCCGGCTCGATGTATCCGACCCTTCAGGTGGGCGATCAAATCTTCGTCAACAAGTTCATCTACGGCGTTCGCATCCCCTGGCTCAACAAGGTACCCTTCGTGATCGTTCGACCGCCTGAACGCGGGGACGTGATCGTCTTCAACAACCCGCTCAACGAATCGGTGGATTTCATCAAGCGGGTGGTCGGGGTGCCTGGGGATAAGGTCGAACTGTTCGAAGGGGTGGTCTACATCAATGGCAAGCCACAGCCGCGAAAACTGATTTCCGACCACTTCACTTATTACACGCAGGACAACAATGACCCAAACGGTACCTGGAGGAAGGAGCAGGTCGAACTGTACGAGGAGAGCCTCGGTGGCAAGGTGCACCACATTTTCCAGGTCCGCGATCGGACCAAGGCGCACGACGGTCCCTGGACCGTGCCGGCCGGGCAAGTCTTCGTGATGGGGGACAACCGCGAGAACAGCGCGGACAGCCGCTTAGGATTTGGCGTCACTCCCCTGCAGGTCGCGTTTGTGCCCTACGGAAACATCAAGGGTAAAGCGATGATCATCTGGTTGTCTCTTTCGTATGACGGATTCATGAGCAGTCTGTTCGGCGGTACAGGTTTGCGCACCGACCGCCTCTTCTTGCCCATCCGATGAGCGATCGCGCCGCCGACTCTCCTTCACTCGCCAGCCGACACCTGCTGGGCATCGAGGGTCTTCGTCGCTCGGAAGTGGAGGCGATTCTTTCCCTCGCTCGCGAATACAAGCAATCGCTCAAGGAGGGAACGCCACCAACCCCTCTGGCGGGCAAACTGGTGGCCAATTTGTTCTTCGAGGATTCCACCCGCACTCGCTCCTCGTTCGAGATTGCCGCGAAGACCCTAGGAGCCAAGGTGCTCAACTGGAGCCCAACCGGATCTTCGCTTTCGAAGGGCGAAACCTTGCTCGACACAGTGCGGAACATCGACGCGATTGGACCGGCGGCACTGGTGATTCGGCACCGATCGTCAGGCGCCCCCACTCTCGTCTCACGACACGTGCGATGCGCGGTGATCAACGCGGGGGATGGGGTCCACGAGCACCCGTCGCAGGCGCTGCTCGATGCCTTCACCCTTCAGGACCGGCTTGGCTCGCTCGAGGGGAAGAAGGTGCTAATCCTCGGTGATATTCTCAATAGCCGGGTGGCTCGCTCGAACATTCACTGTCTGCGCCTGTTGGGGGTCCGGGTGATTGTCAGCGGGCCGCCGACTTTGATGCCAGCGGGCATTGAGTCGCTCGGCTGTGAGCTGGTGGCGGACTTTCGGACCGTATTAGCGAGCTTGGACGCGCTGATCACCCTCCGGGTACAACGCGAGCGTCAGACGGACTCATTTTTGCCATCGATGCGTGAATACGCGGCCCGCTGGGGAATTGGCCCGGCGCTTGCCGGCAAGCTCAAACCCGGGGCGGTCATCCTCCACCCTGGCCCGGTGAATCGTGGGGTTGAGCTAGCGAGCGAGGTAGTGGATGGGGAGCGGAGCGTCATACTGGAGCAGGTATCCAACGGGCTTCCGGTCCGAATGGCGATTCTGGAGATGTACGCATGAGCCGTCCGGTTCTGATTCGGGGCGGCTGGCTGATCGACCCGGTGCACCGAATCAACGGGCGGCGGGATTTACTCCTTCGCGACGGCAAGGTGGCGGAGGTGTCGGAACGAGCGCTCTCGGTTGCCAATGCCCAGGTGATCGAGGCCGCGGGACTTTGGGTGCTACCCGGGTTGATTGACCTGCACGTCCACTTGCGGGAGCCAGGCCAAGAGAACAAAGAGACGATTGAGTCGGGCAGCCGTGCCGCCGTGGCGGGCGGCTTCACCGCGATGGTTGCGATGCCGAATACGCATCCGGTCAACGACAACGCAATGGTCACCCACTTCGTCCGCCGGCGAGCGGAGCAGGTGGGGTTGTGCAGGATCTTTCCCGCCGGCGCGATTACCAAGGGGCTCAGCGGCGAGGAGCTGGCGGAAATCGGCGATTTGGTTGCCGCCGGTTGCGTCTGCTTGACCGACGATGGACGCCCGGTGATGAACGCTGGGCTGATGCGGCATGCACTCCAGTACGCGCGCGAATTTGGAATACCGGTGATGGGGCACGAAGAGGACCTCAGCCTCGCGGGCGATGGAAGCATCAACGAGGGCCCGACCGCCACCAGGCTGGGGCTGTCGCCGATTCCGCGCTCTGCGGAAGTGGCGATGGTGGCAAGGGATCTGGTGCTGGCGGAGGAAACGGCAGGCCGCCTCCATTTGGCGCACCTTTCGTGTGAGCAGAGCGTGGAGCTTGTGCGTGCCGCGAAGAAGCGTGGAGTCGCAGTGACCGCAGAGGTGACCCCTCACCACCTGATGCTCACCGAGGAAGCCGTACTGGGCTACGATGCTCATGCGAAGATGAACCCCCCGTTAAGGCAGGAGCGAGACGTTGCCGCTCTCCGGGACGGTCTGGCAGACGGAACGCTGGACGCGATTGCCTCGGACCATGCCCCGCACGCCAGGCTGGATAAGCAGGTCGAATTCGACAAAGCGGCCAATGGAGTGATCGGTTTGGAGACCTCGGTTCCTTTGGCACTGGATTTGGTGTGGAAGGGCGTTCTTACTCCTCCGCGGTTCGTCGAGGTGCTCTCGGCAGGTCCAGCCCACGCCTTTGGGCTTCCTGGCGGCCAGCTGGGGCCGGGGGCGCCGGCGGACGTGACGATCGTCGATCCCGAGGCCCGGTGGACGATCGATGCCGGCTCGTTCTTCTCCTTGGCCCGCAATACGCCTTTCCAAGGGCGTTCGGTAAAAGGGCGTGTCACCCATACGCTCGTGGAGGGCCGGGTGGTATTCGAACGAGGCACGATCAAGGAGCGAACCGAATGAAGCGGGCGGTCCTGGCGCTGGCTGATGGGACCGTCTTCGAGGGCCGGGCCTTTGGCGCCGAGGTGGAGGCGGTCGGGGAGGTGGTCTTCAATACCTCGATCCTCGGTTATCAGGAGATCCTTACCGACCCTTCCTACGTGGGCCAGATCGTCACGATGGCGTACCCGGAGATGGGAAACGTCGGAGTGAACGAGCAGGACCAAGAGGCCCCGCGGCCTCAGTCGGTCGGGATGGTCGTGCGCTCCCTCACCGAGGATCCGTCCAACTGGCGTTCTGAGGGCGGCTTGGACGACTACCTCAAGAAAAACGGGATCGCCGGTATCGAGGGAATTGACACCCGCAAATTGGTTCGGCACCTGCGCGACCGCGGCTCCCAGATGGGAGCAATCGGCTCCGGGTCGGTGAAGCCCTCGGCTCTGGTAGAAAGGGCGGCGTCAGCACACGGGATGGAGGGGCTGGATCTCGCCACCGGGGTATCCACCAAGACTCCGTACGAGTGGATCAAACCGACTCCAGCGATCTTCGGCGAGGCGGCGATCCTTCCTCGCCTGCAATTCGACGTGATCGCCTACGACTACGGGCTCAAGCGCTCGATGCTTCAATTCTTGGTGGACATCGGCGCGCGGGTCACGGTGGTGCCATCAACGTTTCCTGCGCTGGAAGTGCTCGCCCGAAAGCCCAACGGGGTTTTTCTGGCAAACGGTCCGGGAGATCCCGCTGCGGTGAAGGGCGCCGAGAAAACCGTCGCATCGCTGATCGGCAAGGTGCCGATTTTCGGGATCTGCCTCGGGCACCAAATCCTCGCACTCGCGCTTGGAGGCCGGACCTACAAAATGAAGTTCGGTCATCGCGGGGCGAATCAGCCGGTCAAGGATTTGACCACCGGCAGAATCGAGATCACCGCTCAAAATCATGGCTTTGCGGTCGACGAGGCTAGCCTGAAGGGCAGGGCGCAGGTGACGCACGTCAACCTCAACGACCACACCGTTGAGGGGCTGGTAGTTCCGGACGGCCGCGCGTTCAGCGTGCAGTACCATCCAGAGTCCTCCCCCGGCCCTCACGACGCGAGGCATTTGTTTCGCCGATTTGCCAAGCTGATGGCCGACTCCTGAGGATTCGCGAGTTCCCGATGGACCCGCCGCTGAGCTATCAGCCGTACCTGGATCAACTGATTGCCTTCGCGAGCGCCGAGCCTCGCAAGCCCGAGCTGCTCACGGCCAAGGCCGAGTACTTTCAGCTCACCGGGGAAGTCTTCGAGGACGATAAGTCATTCGAGATGCGAATGGCGTCGTTCCTGGAGTTCTACCTGTTCGATCGCAAGCACCCGATCGTGGGCAAGACCCCGGCGGAAGAGCTCTACGAGCAGAAAGTGCGCGAAACCGGCGCGGAGGAGGCAAGCGCTTTCCGCAGCTTCACTGAAACGCTCCATGGGCTATTCGAAATGCGAAAGGCCGGTGGGAAGACTCTTAGGCTGCGGGAGCTGTTCTCGGGTAAGGACCATAGCGTCACCGAGCGACGGCACCTGGCGGGCTTGGAAAAGGGGGACATCCTCGAGGCGCGCTTGATTCCCCACCAGGGCTATCTGCTGTTCTCGGGTGCGTTCTGCTATCATCCCAAGCTCGCCTCCAAGCTGATCCGCCAAGAGATTAAGCGGCGCAGGAACGGCACGGAGTCCAATCCTCACGCGTTTGCCTGGGAATGCGCGAAGAGGGCCCTGCAGGCGGATCGTTATCGGCAGATTGCGGTGGAGAAAATCTACAACTTCCAATCGCCCTCGCCGCTGGGGCGAGGCTAGGCTTTTTTCTTGTCCTTCTTGGGCTGGAACGGTTTCAGCTCTTTTTCGTAGACCTCGAGATCGCCAGTTTCGCGAAAGGCAGCGATGCTGATGTAGTGCTCCACGCTACAGGTCCGGCATCCCTTTCCCATCAGGCGATCATGCGGCTTGTCGCAGCGGTACCAGTCGTGCTCGAGATGGGGGCCGAGCGCGAGCGCGTAATCCTTCGCGGTTTTGAGGAAAGTCGTCTTCGGCATCATCGCAAGCTAGTCTACACGCGCCGGACCGTCATGAGATTCGTGTTTCCCGGCACGTTGAGGGGAACGCCCGCCACGACCACCACCGGTGAACCTGGCTTGCACAGCCGGTCTTGTCGGCAGATGTACTTGACCTGGTCGATCATCTGATCGGTGGAGTGAAGCCGTTTCACCAAGCGGCCGGTGACGCCCCAGTACAGTCCCACCCTGCGCACCACGGACGGATTGGGAGTCAGGGCGATCACCTTGGCGGCGGGCCGAAATTGCGAGATCAGGCGGGCGGTGTAGCCGCTCTCCGTATAGGCGATGATCGTTCCGATGTTCAGCTGTAGGGTCGCGGCGACCGCCGCCGCGGCGACGCCGGTCTCGATCTGATTCGAGTGCTCGAACGGGGTTCGCCGGAAAATGCTGCGCTTTTCCGCCTCTACCACCACCTTGGCCATCGTAGTGACTGCTTGCACTGGGTATTTGCCGACCGCGGTCTCGGCCGAAAGCATCACCGCATCGGTGCCGTCGAAGATCGCGTTCGCCACGTCCGATACTTCGGCTCGGGTTGGCCGCGAATTGCTGACCATGCTCTCCAACATCTCGGTGGCCACGATCGACAAGCGCCCGATCGCATTCACCTTGTGCAGAGCGCTCTTTTGAATCCCGGGAAGTCTCTCAAGCGGCATTTCTACCCCCAGGTCCCCCCGCGCGATCATCACCCCGTCAGCAGCCTCGGCGATCTCTTCGAGATTGGCGATTGCCTGGGGCTTCTCGATTTTCGCGATTAGCGGTGTGCCCAGTCTCCGGACGTACGGGCGTGCCTGCGCCACGTCAGCGGCTGAGCGAACGAAGGACAGCGCGACAAAATCCACGCCCATTTTCTGCCCAAACTTCAGGTCCTGCACGTCTTTCTCGGTAATCGAGCGGACCGAAAGATGGGATTGGGGCAGGTTCATCCCCTTGTGGTCCGAGATGACGCCCCCGAGCTCGACTCGGCAAAGGATCTCCGAGCCTTTGGTTTTCAGCACCCGCAGGCGAATCCGACCATCGTCTACCAGAATCGGCTCCCCGGGTTTGACGTCCTTGGGCAGGTGACGCGCGGTGACCGGAATGAGCGTGCTGGTTCCGAGCACGTTGCGGGTGGTGAGCGTCACCTTTTGACCCTTCAGCAAAGGAAAACCGCCGCCACGAAGCGTGCCGACCCGGATTTTCGGACCTTGAATGTCCTGGAGAATTCCAATCTGTCGATGAAGTGCCTTCGCAGCGCGGCGCAGGGCGTTAATCCGGCGGCGATGCTCTTCGTGCGTGCCATGGGAAAAATTCAGCCGAGCCACATCCATTCCGCCCCGGATCATCTCGGCGAGTAGGTCAGTAGATTCGGATGAAGGCCCGAGCGTACAAATGATTTTTGCTTTACGCATCATCTTGAGCGTCAGAACCCCGCAGCAATCAGCCAGCGGCTTGACACTCTTCTCGCCCTTGGAATACGAAAGCGCGTCCCGGAGACGGCGGCACCTTTACACCAGGTTGGAGCTTGGATGAAGCCGGAAGACCAGCTACAAGCCACGGCCCCTACCGCCTCTCTGCCCAGCGACACGGTTCGCGATCAAGACAAGATCATGTTGGTCCTAGCGTATCTGGGACTGCTTGCCTTGATCCCGCTGGTGGCGGTCAACGATTCGGAGTTCGTCAAGTGGCACGCGAAAAACGGATTGGTCCTTTGGATTGCCGGTATTGTGCTCGTTCTGGTGCTTCAAATCGTTTGGTATCTCGGCCAGTTCCTGGGGTGTCTCGCGATGCTTGGCTTGGTGGTAGTGTCGGTCGTGGGAATCAGCAAAGCGCTGAAAGGGGAGCGCTACCGCATTCCGTTCGTTTCGAACATCGCCAGTAAGCTTTAGTTGCACGCAGGTCGCTAGGAAAGCCCGGCATCTCTGGGGAGGGGGGCCGGGCTTTCTTAGTTCTAGCGGCGCTCGTCCTCGTCCTCGTCTTCTTCGACTTCATCCTCATCGAAATCCAGTTCCCGGTCGCTCTCCTCGGGTTCGTCCTCGTCATCTTTAGGGATCTCGTCCTCCAGGTCCTCGGTCTCGATCGCCATGTTCACCGAGAACTTTTTGGCCAAGGCGGCGACCTGGTTTCGCATCTCTACCAGCGCGGCAACGAAATCGTCCAGCGTTCCGGTCGCCGCCCGCGCGTGGCAGTTTGGACAAATGATCTTCTCGCTTCCATCGATCAATTCTTGAGCGTCCGCCTCAAAGCTGGTCTCGCACTTCTGGCAGGTGAAATCGATCGTCATTCTGGCGCCAGATACAAAGCGGCTGGCAGCGTGTCAATCCTGACTGCTCACCTCTTGGCAGATCGCTTCTCAGGTGGCACGTAGTCTCGCTGCCTGGGGCCGAGGAAAATCTGCCGCGGTCGCGCAATCTTCTGCTCGGGGTCTTGGATCATCTCTTCCCACTGCGTCACCCACCCGGCGGTGCGCGGGATCGCAAATAGCACCGGGAACATCTCCACTGGAAAACCCATCGATTGGTAGATGAGCCCGGAATAGAAATCCACGTTCGGATAGAGCTTGCGCGACATGAAGTACTCGTCCTGCAGCGCAATCCTCTCCATCTCGAGCGCGATGTCGAGCAGCGGGTTTTTGCCGGTCAGCTCGAACACCTCGTAAGCGATCCGCTTGATCACCGTCGCGCGCGGGTCGTAGTTCTTGTAGACGCGGTGGCCAAAGCCCATCAGTTTTCCATGGCCTGCCTTCACCTGCTTGATGAACTCCGGAACTTTTTCGACGCTGCCGATCTCCCGGAGCATCCGCAGGGCGGCCTCGTTGGCTCCGCCATGAAGGGGGCCGTACAAAGCGGCAATCCCTGCGGCGACCGCGGAAAAGGGATCCACTTCGGAGGAGCCCACCAGGCGAGTGGCGCTGGTACTGCAGTTCTGCTCGTGGTCCGCATGGAGGATGAACAGAACCTCAAGGGCCCGCTCCAGGACTGGATGCACCTTGTAGTTGGCCTCGGCCATCTTCTTGACCATCGCCAAAAAGTTGCCGCAGTAACTCAAATCGTTGTTCGGATAGACGTAGGGCAGGCCGGTGCTGTGCCGATACGAGAAGGCGGCAATCGTCGGCATCTTCGCAATCATCCGGATCATCTGGATCCGGCGGCAGTGCGGGTCCTTCACATTCATCGCGTCCGGGTAGAATCCAGAGAGCGCGGCCACCGTGGAGCCGAGAATCGACATCGGGTGCGCGTCGTAGCGAAACCCATCCATGAAGGTCTTGATGTTCTCGTGGACGTAGGTGTGGTGGGTGACGGTGTGGATAAACTCGTTGAGCTCGCCGCTGGTCGGCAGCTCTCCGTTGATCAGCAGATACGCGACCTCGAGAAAGCTGGATTTTTCAGCAAGCTGCTCGATCGGATAGCCCCGGTACTCGAGAATTCCGGCGTCGCCATCGATATAGGTGATGGTGCTTTTGCAGTTCGCGGTGTTAAGAAACGCGGGGTCGTAGCCCATCAATCCGAAGTCCTTCGGATTGGTTTTAATCTGGCGAAGATCCATGGTCCGGATGCAGCCATTCTCGATCGGCAGCTCGTACGTCCGACCAGTGCGATTGTCCGTAATCGTCAGCGTGTCCTTAGGCATGGTTCGGGAATGTCATGGGGGCATGGGCCTTTCAACTAAAAAAGGTGACTCTCGCTGAGTCGGTGGCTGGTTGGAATGTGTGCAAAAAAATGCGCCGATCATCGGACATCTCCCACGTACACGTAAGCCGTTCCAAAGGTCAAAGCGTGCGCGGTTGTGTTTTCAAATCCGGCTGTTTCGTCCATCAACGCCAAGAAACGATCTCCCGCCGGAAACGCAGCCGCGGTGCGTGGCAAGTACTCGTAGGCTTGCCGATTGCCTGAAAGCAGAGACCCAATTCGAGGCAGCAGCGCGCGACTGTAGAACCGAAACAATGCCCCAAAAACGCCCGTCGGTTGCCCAAATTCCAACACCACCACTCGTCCCCCTGGCCGGACGACTCGAACCATTTCACGCAAGCAGAGGAGCGGATCGTCCACATTGCGGATGCCGAAAGCGATGGAAGCGATATCGAAGCTGCGATCCGAATACGGCAGTGCGGTCGCATCGGCCACCTCGAATTGAACGCGCACTCCGGCCCGCTGGGCTTTGCCCGGAGCACTGGCGAGCATCTCGACGCAGAAGTCGGCGCCCACCACCTTGCCGCTGGGACCTACCGCTCGTTTGAAGGCCAGCGCGAGATCCCCGGTGCCGGTCGCGCAATCGAGAACCGACTGTCCTTGCGCCGCGCCGCTCAGCCGTACCGCGCGCGCTCGCCATCGATGGTGCAGCCCGAAAGAAAGGACCTCGTTCGCGAGGTCGTATCGAGGAGCAATCATCGAAAACATCTCGCGAACTTCGCTGCTCATCGAACTGCCAGCATGCTTGCGGCGGGGCTCGATTGAGCCAAGCCGCGGCCGACCACAGCCAAGGCTGCAGGCAAGCGCCGCATCAAATCCTGAAACATTCGCGGGGTCAGGGCCTGCGAGCCATCGCACAACGCCTGGTCGGGCTCGGGGTGCACTTCCAGCAACAACCCATCCGCTCCGCTCACCGCCGCGGCGAGCGACATCGGAATCACCAGCTCGCGATTGCCCGTGGCGTGCGAGGGATCCACGAGGACCGGCAGGTGAGAGTGCAGCTTGGCGAAGGCCACTGCCGAGAGATCCAGGGTGTTGCGGACACTGGTCTCGAAGGTTCGGATCCCGCGCTCGCAAAGGATGACCTGTTCATTGCCGCCGTCCAAAAGGTATTCCGCCGCCAGAAGCCACTCTCGGATGGTTGCGCAAAACCCTCGCTTGAGCAGTATCGGCCGACGCACTTTGGAGAGCGCACGAAGGAGGGAGAAGTTCTGCATGTTCCGAGCACCGACCTGAAGGATGTCCGCGTGCTCGCCGACCAGGGGAATCTGCGCGATGTCCATCACTTCGATCACCAGGGGCAACCCGTGGCGGCGTCCCGCTTCGGAAAGAATCCGCAACCCGGGCTCGCCCATTCCTTGAAATGCGTAGGGGCTGGTCCTTGGCTTGAACACGCCGCCGCGCAGCATGTGCCCTCCGGCCTCGCGTACCAAGGCGGCGGTGGACTCGACCTGATCCGAGCCCTCGACGGCGCAAGGGCCAGCGATCACAGCAAAGGCAGGTCCGCCGAGCTCAATCCCGCCGACGCGAATTCGGGTCGCGGGCCTTTGCGCGGTGCGCAGCACCCTGTACGGATCGCCTGAATGAGTGAGCCAGCCCGTCAAGCGCTCCTCCGAAAGACCCAAAGTTCAAAGTGTTTTGAACTCTATGATGCATGTATAGCCGGAATGCCTTAGAAGACAATCGTAAGAATGATGTTGGCCTCTCAGCCTCAGTGGGTGGCTTTGACTTCTCCCGTCGAGAAGGTCGAGCCGTGGGCCTTTCCCGACTTCGGGAAGCCGACGTTTCTCTGGGAGAACTCCAGGGCTAACCAGTCCTGTGCCGGGTTCGGCATGGTTTCGTCGGTGGACACCGACGGAGCCGAGCAAGCGTTCGAGGCCTTCGACCGAATTTCGAAGCCTGGGCAGTTCCTTTGGTTCGGCGAGCCAACCTTGCCCCGGCCTCCGGGCCCGTGGTTTGGCGGACTGGCTTTTGACCCGTCCCGTCACCGGGGCGATTGGTGGAGCGGGTTCTCACCGGGGCGTTGGATCTTACCGAAGCACCTCCTCTGGACGCATCGGGAGCGGCTCTACCTCACGGGCTACCAGCCGGTCACCGCCGGCGTCGATTCGGCGGTCGAGCAGCTTCGGGAAGAAGTGCGCGAGAACGTTTCGCGGCTGAATGCGCGGGAGTCGCGCCCCAACGGCAGCCCTCGGCTTCGGAAGAGATATCTCAACGGCGCCACCTCGGATCGATTGGGATGGGGCCGCCTACTTCAAAGCGCCTTGGACGCGATTCGAAGCGGAGCACTGGATAAGGTGGTGATTGCTCGCTCGGTCGATATCGAAGCGCCTCAGCCGTTTGACCCAGAACACGTATTTCGGGCGCTAAGACGAATTGCACCGGGCTCAGCGGTGTTTTTGATTCGGGGTACCGACGGCAGCGCGTTCGTTGGTGCAAGCCCGGAGCTTCTGTGTCGTTGCGATGGATCCCTTCTGGAGACCGAGGCCTTGGCAGGCTCGGCATCGCAGGCCAATGCGGCCGGCCTGCTGCAGTCCGACAAGGAAAATCGTGAGCACCGGTGCGTGGTTGATGGAATCCGCGGGGCGCTTGGCCCCTTCAGTGAAGCGATTTCCGTGGATGGCGCCCCGACGCTGTTGGGAGTCCCCCATTTGGTCCACCTGCGAACTCCAATCCGAGCGCGGCTCAAGGAGGGATCTCGAATCTCGCAGGTCTTGACGGCGCTGCATCCAACGCCGGCCGTGGGGGGAAGCCCGAAGGAGCGCGCGCTCTCGTTTCTCGCTGATCACGAGAATCTAGACCGCGGTTGGTACGGTGGAGCGGTGGGGTGGATTGGCGAGCGTTCGATGGAGTTGATGGTGGCGCTGCGCTCCGCGGTCCTTCGGGCCAATCGCGCTAGGCTATTCGTGGGAGCTGGAATCGTCGAAGGCTCGACCGAAGAAGGGGAATGGGAAGAAACCGAGGCCAAGGGATTGACGATCCGGGAGGCTCTTGCTGGCGGAGGACTTGATGTCTTCGGTTGACATCAACCAGACGTGGGCTCGCTGCCTGGTTTCCGAGCTCAACGCTCACGGCATCCTGGATGCGGTGATCTGTCCGGGCTCGCGCTCCGCGCCACTGGCGCTCGCATTCGCAGACCACCCACGCATCCACACCTGGAGCATCATCGATGAGCGCAGCGCCGCGTTTTTCGCGCTCGGGTTGGCCAAGCAATCCGGGGTACCGGCGGCGCTGGTCTCCACATCGGGCACTGCCGGCGCGAACTTTTATCCGGCGGTGATCGAAGCGACTTATGCCCACGTGCCGATGCTGGTGCTTACCGCGGACCGCCCGCCCGAGCTACACGGTTGGGGTGCCCTTCAAACCGTTTCGCAACAGAATCTCTATGGGAGCTTCCCGCGATGGTTTTTGGACCTCGGATTGCCCGAAATGGGAGAGGTAGCGGCGCGGCACCTGCGCGCATCCGCGGCAAGAGCGGTCTCGACGGCGGTTGCAAGGCCGAACGGGGTGGTGCATCTCAATGCGCCATTTCGAGAGCCGCTGGCCCCGGTTCATCCCACCAGCGTTGGGGAGGACGCAGAGGCCCACACCCCGAGCGTCCGCCTCGTCCAACCTTCGGCGACGCCACAAGCCGAAGTGATTGCGGCCGTTCGCGAGCGAATCAGTCGCTCCGAGCGCGGTGTAATTGTCTGCGGCCCCCGAGAAGAGCCGGATTCTTTCGCCGAGGCGGTGCTGGAGCTGGGTCGTAACCTGCGTTACCCGGTGTTTGCGGAGGCCACGTCCCAGGTGCGCTTCGCTGGCTTCGGCGACCCGATCTCCCATTACGAAGCCCTGCTTCGACATCAGGGCTTTGCCTCGGCACACCGGCCGGACCTGGTCTTGCGCTTTGGCGGCCCGCTGATCTCAAAGGTCCTCCAGAGCTGGCTGGACCACTCGGGTGCGCATGCAGTGCTCTTCAGCGACGATGGACTGCTCGCTGACCCCCACCATGCGGCCAGTCTCGTAATCGAAGGAGACGCGGTCTCCGCTTGTCGCGCGCTGTCGGTCGCACGTTCAACCCAACCCAACGAATGGGCGGCGCACTTTCAGGGCGCTGAGCGGCGGGTGAGAGCGGCTCTGCAGCGCCGCTTCGAGCGGGAATCTTCACTGAGCGAGCCCGGCGCCATTTATCACGTCGTAGCGAGCCTTCCCCCGCAGGCGAATCTCTTCGTCTCGAGCAGCATGCCGGTGCGCGATCTCGACTCCTTCGCCTCCAGCTCGTCAGGCCGACTTCGAGTTTTCGCAAACCGCGGCGTCAATGGAATCGATGGGGTGATTTCCAGCGCGCTCGGCGTCGCGGCGAACGCGAGCCATCCGACCGTTTTGATCGCCGGCGACCTGGCGGTTTGGCATGACCTCGGGGGTCTACTGACCGCGCATCGTCAGCGCCTCTCTTTGACGATCGTCGTTTTCAACAATGATGGTGGCGGAATCTTTTCTTTCCTGCCAATCGCGAAGATACCGGCCCACTTCGAAGAGCTTTTCGCGACCCCACACGGACTTGGCTTTTCGTCGGTCGGTGCGCTCTTCGGCGCCCGATATGCGCAGCCCCGGACATCCGAAGAGCTGCGCGGCTGCGTGCGTGGCTCGCTCGAGGGAGGCTTGCATTTGATCGAGGTACACACCGATCGCGACCAGAACGTCCAGGCGCACCACAGTCTATTCGAGGAGCTCGTGGCCGTGGTCGGAGATGGACCATGGGTCTGAAGCTCTCTTACGAGGTCTGGGGGGAGGGAGCGGCGGAGGCCCTGTTGCTGCACGGCTTTACCGGCGACCGCAGCGCGTGGGATCACCTGCGTCCCAAGTTCGGCCCGATGGTGCGGGCCTTGGCAGTGGATCTTCCGGGTCACGGGCGGTCAAACTTGCCGGATGGAATGGGACGATCTGGGTTTGAAGAAACCGTCGATGCCCTCTCCGAATTGGTTGGCAAGACAGCTCACTCCGCGGTCGACGTGATCGGCTATTCGCAGGGTGCGCGGCTCGCGATCGGGCTGGCCGTGCGCTGGCCGCAGCGGGTGCGCCGGCTGGTCCTCGAAAGCAGCGCTCCGGGGCTGACTGGCCGCAAACAGCGCAGCGAGCGACAACGCGAAGATGCCGCCTTGGCAATCCGCATTCGCGAGCAGGGAATCGAGTCTTTCGTCGATGAATGGGAACGGCGTCCGCTTTTCGAGGGGCTTCGCCGGTTGCCGGACCCAATGGCTCGAGCACTGCGCGCGCGGCGGCTGTCGAATAAACCGGAGGGATTGGCGAGCGCGCTCCTCTCCCTGAGCATCGGTGTCCAGCCCAACTATTGGCCGCTGCTGCCGATCCTCCGAGCGCCGACCTTGCTACTGAGCGGCGCGATGGACGCCAAGTTCACCCAGATCGCCCGTCAAATGGCCGCTCAGTTGCCGTTGGGCTGGGTTCGGGTATTCGAAGGCTCGGGTCATGCCCCGCATCTGGAGGTGCCGGAGGCGTACGCCGACGAGGTGCTCGCCTTCCTGGAGACGCCGTGGTTCGACGCGCAATGCGCGCCGAGCGATGAGCTGGAGGAGCGCAGATGAAACCAGACTGGCGCAAGGCCAAGGAGTACCAGGACATTCGCTACGAGAAGTGGGAGGGGATCGCGAAGGTCACCATCAATCGACCCGAGGTCCGCAACGCGTTTCGACCCCAAACCCTGTTCGAGCTCAGCGGGGCGTTCGAGGATGTCCGGGAAGATCTGGAGATCGGCGTCGCGATCCTGACAGGACAGGGCGACCAGGCCTTCTGTTCTGGCGGCGACCAGCGAGTGCGGGGCAACGCAGGTTACGTGGGAGCGGATGGGGTCCCGCGACTCAACGTCCTGGATCTGCAGAAGCAGATCCGCTCACTTCCCAAGCCGGTGGTGGCGATGGTTGCCGGTTATGCGATTGGAGGCGGACACGTCCTGCACGTCGTTTGCGATCTCACGATCGCCGCCGATAACGCGCGATTTGGTCAGACCGGACCCAAGGTTGGCAGCTTCGATGGCGGCTTCGGCTCGTCTTACTTGGCGTCGATCATCGGACAAAAGAAGGCGCGGGAGATCTGGTATCTCTGCCGGCAATACGATGCGCAGCAGGCGCTCCAAATGGGACTGGTAAACGCGGTAGTGCCACTCGCTGATCTCGAAACAGAGACCGTGCAGTGGTGCCAGGAAATTCTCGAGAAGAGCCCACTTGCGCTCCGACTTCTGAAAAGCTCCTTCAATGCTGCTTTGGACGGACAAGCCGGAGTGCAGGAGCTCGCTGGAAATGCGACGCTGCTCTACTACATGTCGGAAGAAGCCCAGGAAGGACGCAACGCCTTCATCGAGCGGCGAAAACCAAACTTCAAGAAGTTTCCGCGGCGGCCATGAGCGCCGTCCCGTCCGGCCCAGCAGAGTCGCTCGAGGGAAGGAACCGGTGGGCGCCACACCCTGCGGCCAATCAGGCGGCGCTCAGTAAGGCGCGAATCTGGTTGTTGGCGGTGCGGCCAAAGACGCTCAGCGCATCGACAGTTCCGGTCCTGGTCGGGACGGCGTTTGCCTACGCCAATAGAGAAGCGAGCGTGTTGCCCGCCCTGTCCGCGCTGCTGGGTGCGGTGCTGATCCAAGTGGGCACGAACTTGATCAACGACTACTACGACTTCAAAAAAGGAGCCGACACCAAGGAGCGCTTGGGACCGACGCGCGTTACGCAGAGCGGGCTGCTGAACCCTTCCGTGGTGTTGCTCGGAGGCCTGTTCTGTTTCGGCGCCGCTTTCCTGATTGGGGTGTACCTGGTCGCAGTCGGTGGATGGCCGATCGCGCTGATCGGGTTGGTGTCGCTGCTGTGCGGCTATGCGTATACCGGCGGTCCTGTCCCGCTGGGCTACCTTGGGTTGGGCGACTTGTTGGTGTTCGTCTTTTTCGGGTTGGTCGCGGTCGCTGGGACCTACTTTGTGCAGGCGCATCGACTGCCGGAGACTATTTGGTTCGCGGCAGCGGCCGTCGGCTCGCTCGCCACGGCGATCCTGGTCGTTAACAATCTGCGCGACGTTAATACCGATGCAAAGGCCCATAAGCGCACGCTGGCGGTGCGCTTCGGTACCCGCGCCGCGCGGCGGGAGTACGCAGCTTTGCTGGCGATTGCCTACTCCGCACCCGTTGCGCTCTGGGCGAGCGGTTTAAGTGGCTGGCTGTTCTTGCCTTGGCTCAGCTTGCCGCTCGCGATGCAGTGCTTACGTCTCGTGCTGACGCAATCCGGAGCAGCGCTCAACCCGGCCCTGGGTCAGACCGCGCGGCTGGAAGTCGTATTTGGGATTCTTCTTTCAATCGGACTCTGCCTCTCCTGACTGGTGCCTCTGATGAAGCTGCGCGAGCTGCAATGGACTCCGACAGTGCTCACGCTTCGGCGACCAGTGCAAAATGCTCGTGCGGCCTTTCACGAGCGCCGTGGCCTTTTCCTTCGATTGACCGATGACGACGACCGGTGCGGCCACGGGGAAGCCACTCCACTGTCGGAGTTCGGCACCGAATCAATGGCTAACAGTCTCGCCAAACTCGAGGAAGCCAAGCCGCGCCTCGCGGGCCAGTCGATTCCAGAGACCGTGGAGGGCGTCGAGCAGCTCCTCGCGGAGATCGGCAATTGGAGCGCGGCGCCGGCGGCGAGGTTCGGGTTGGAGCTCAGCCTGCTCGATCTCGTCGCACAAGCGCGCGGCGTGCCCCTGGCGCGGCTGCTGAGCAGCTCCCCCAACTTCAGGATCGAGGTGAACGCCTTGCTGACCAGTCGCGATCCGGACGAGCTCGCGAAGGAGGCGCTCGAGGCGGTCGATGCCGGTTACCAGGTGCTGAAGGTAAAGGTCGCCGGTTGCCCTTTGAACGAGGACGCTCGGCGCTTGTTCGCGGTTCGCCGCACCATTGGAGCAGAGGTGAAGATCCGCGTCGATGCCAATGGGCAGTGGACCGAGGCCGAGGCGGCAACGGCGCTGCGTGGGTTTTCCCCGCTGAAGCTGGAGCTGTGCGAACAGCCCGTTTCGCCGACCAACACCCCGGCGTTGCGACGATTGCGCTGGCTGGTGCCGTGCAAGATTGCTGCGGACGAGGCGCTGGCACAACCCGGAGCCGCGGACGCCCTGCTCGAGAGCGAAGAAGGGCCGATCGTCGAGATTCTCGTTCTCAAGCCCGCGGTGCTCGGTGGGATCCTTCCCGCGCTGCGGCTGGCTCAACGGGCAGACCAACTCGGAGTAGCCAGTTACGTGACGAGCGCGCTCGATGGAGTGATCGCCAGACTGGGCGCCGCTCATCTTGCCGCCGCGCTCCCTCGCAACGGCTATGCCTGCGGTCTGGGAGTGGGGGCGTTGTTTGCGAGTGAGCCGGGCCCTG
>Ga0099794_10000026_pt1 | contig 59982 bp, 56 predicted proteins | sample Rivendell_Oct201_10_FD_77320 | JGI IMG/M metagenome (GOLD analysis project Ga0099794, IMG submission 77320) | Vadose zone soil microbial communities from the Eel River Critical Zone Observatory, Northern California, USA -... | ecosystem: Host-associated > Plants > Roots > Rhizosphere > Soil ... | reverse complement strand
GCTCGAGCATCACACGTCTGGCTTTGCGAAAATCATGTGTTCGGCAGTGTTCGTCACCGGCCTTGACCCTGACTTCGCAGCGGAGAACGTGGGCTATTTTACGAGTCCTTACGCAGAGCGCGCAAAAGTCGGCAAACCGGTGATCGATTGGGCCGCCAAGGTGGTCCACGTCGGCCTTCCGAATGGCGTGGCGCTGACAGCTAAGTACCTTGGCAGCCAGGGCTGCGTGACACTTCCAGCTGGGCAAAGCTCGGTGAGCTTCACTCCGGTCCAAGTCAAGAGCAAGCTTCCGGACCCCTCGACACAGCCTTGGCCGATGGGGGACCTGCTGCCCAAGAATTCGTTCGCGCCAGAACTCGACCTGAACAAAGTGAAGCAGGCGGTGGATGCGGCGTTCGAGTCGTCCGCCGAGATGACTGCTGCCTTCGTGGTGACCTGGAGAGGCCGGTTGATCGGCGAGCGATACGGCCAAGGCGTTACGGTGCGTACGCCCCTCGAGAGCTGGTCGATGGGCAAAAGTGTGACCGCAACGCTGCTTGGAATTCTCATCAAGGACGGCGTCTATCAGCTGTCACAGCCGGCGCCGATTCCGGAATGGCAAGGCGAAAACGATCCACACGCGAAAATTCGGATCGCCGATCTTCTGAATATGTCGAGCGGATTGCGGATCAAAGCGCCCCAGGACCCCGACTACGATCCGAAGGGCACCTATCCTGACCATGTGTATCTGTACACCGGCCGTATCAACGCGTTCCATTACGCTGCGACTCGCCCGCTGCAGTGGCCGCCTGGCAGCGTGGGTCGCTATCACAACACCGACCCGGTGCTGATCAACTACTTGATTCGTCTGGCTGTTGAGAAACGCCACGAAGAGTACTTGTCGTTTCCGCAGCGCGCACTGTTTGACAAGATCGGCATCCGGACGATGGTGATCGAAACCGATCCATTTGGAAATTTTCTCACCCAGGGGTACGACTTTATGTCGGCTCGGGATTGGGCGCGGCTCGGGAACCTTTATCTTCAGGACGGCGTTTGGAACGGCAAGCGTATTTTGCCCGAAGGTTTTGTGAAGGTCGTCAGCACGTTGGCCCCGGCATGGAAGGCCGACAACCGTCCCATTTATGGCGGCTTCTTTTGGATAAACGGGGACGGCGCGCTTCCTGTTCCAAAGGAGGCGTACTCCATGAACGGGGCGGGCGGTCAGAATGTGCTGATCATCCCCTCGCACGAGCTCGTCGTGGTGCGCCTGGGACACTTTAAGGGGAGTACCGCGGGATCGACTGGCTTCAAAAAGGCTCTCGCACTCTTGATGGAAGCAGTACCGAAACATGTAAGCCAACTGTCGCGGTAAAGAACTGAGTCAAACGACCTGACCATCGACGGGAACCACCCGTCTTGACTGCGTCAGCATGTCGCAACAAGGTCCGTGAGCACTTCGCGGAGACGGGTCGCGAGCGTTTCGTTCACCCTCCGAGCCTCGGTGAGCAGTGCCTCTACTCCGACGCGGAGCGCTCGCGCAACTCCTCCGCATCCAAGTGCCGAACGAGCGCGGCCTGAAGCGGCGCCGTCACCTCCGCGGGTAGACGGTCGATCCCTCGGCTTTGGGCCGGCCGCGGGAAGGCCGTGTCGCAGGCACGCGAGCGAGAGAACGTGATCCCGCAGCCCGCTGACCATGTATTCCGCCTGCCACAGCTTGCCTCGGGCGATGCAGGCGCGAGCGTGGACCGCGTGGAGCCATGCGAGACCAATCAGTTGCTCAGCCGGGGGCGGCGAAACCTGTGGAAGTTCGGATGCGGCCCCGAACAGCAAGCGGAAGCTCGGCGCTCGTGCACCGAACTCACCCGCCGGCGCGAACGCGATCACCGTGGAAGTCGTCTCTCTCGATCTTCAGCTCGCGAAGCCCCTTGGAGGAGACCTTCTTGTCGCTGGGATAGCTGGGACGATCGAGGCGCGCGCGCACAACGAGCCCGCAGCGGTTGGTCGTGTTGCCGATGAGGTGGATGATCGTTTCGTAGGTCCAGAGCGGCCGGCGGCGCCAGTTGATCGAGATGAAGGAGAACAGTCGGTGCCCGACCTCGTTCCACTTGCTCGTGCCGGGCGGGAAGTGGCTGACGTGGATCGCGAAGTTGAGTTTGTCGGCGACGCGCTGACGCCGGGACGTGGCGTGGCCATCGGGTTGCCAGCAACACTCAAACCTTGACGGTTTCTTGCCGTAAATAGCGGAGAATGGCGTCAACTCGAGGCCACTCGCGGCAACGTCAACTGCCGTGGAAGTCCTTGATTCTGAAACGAAACCGCTTGCGCGACGCCCACTTGGGAAAACTACCTCTTAGCTCTCATAACCCGAAGGTCGCTGGTTCAAATCCAGCCCCCGCAACTCTGAAATGCCAAGCCCTCTCGCGAACTTGCGAGGGGGCTTTTCGTTGGCCTCGGAGCGACTGTCACACGGACTGTCACACGCGACGGCTGCAAGCTGGCGGAACTCTAAGACTCGGCCTTCCCGCAGCTCGATGCTCAGCTTCTCAACCTCGGCGCAGAGAGGCGCCCCAGGGCAGCGTCGTGTAGAGGTCCACGATATCGCCGGTCGCCCCGTGCGTCACCCAGCGGAGGATATCTTTCCGCGCCCGGTCCCGCTTGGCTCAGGCTGATGAACGTGCGGCGCGAGTCGTATTGACGCCGCCGTCGGAGGCCAACTCGGTCGCAGTCCTGGTGAAACATCGGAAGCGTTTTTGGGGAGGGAATAATCAGGGCCTCGAGCTTGAGAGGCGGAAGGAAATCGGCCTTGCGGTCCTCGAGCATTTGAAAACCCTTGTTGAAAAAGCCGGGTCCTCCGCGCTCTCGAAGCCCTCAGCCTTGGCGTAGACTTCCACCTTGGCGCGCTGGACAAGCGGAGGAAGCCACGTCAACGGTCGCCTGTTGATGTTGCTCGAGTTCGGCGCCAGAGGGGCGTCTCAGCTGATGGCAAGCAGGCACACGCGCCCGTCGGCGGTGCCGGCCGCGAGGCCGGGCCGCTTGCGTGCAGGAGCCAAAGCCGTGACCGGCGCTTTGCCAAGTTGATGATTCGCCAGGATCCTGCCGGTCCACACGTTGAGGATCTTCACGCTGCCGTCATTGCAACCCACCGCTACCACCGGCTCTCCCTGGCCGACGAAACAGATGCAGGCGATCCCGGCTCGCGACAGCGGCACCGAGAACACGCGGGCGAGGTTCGGACTCCATACGGTGACGGCGCCTTGTTCGTCGCCGGAAGCGAAGAAGAGGCCCTTGGGAGCAGCTGCCACGGCGGAGATCCGCGCGGTGTGAATGAATCCGTCCGCGACCTTCTCGCCTTTCGACGGTCGGGAGAGATGCACTGAGCCGGCCGTGCTGCCAGAGATGAGGTGACCGTCGTCGGAGAAGGCGATGGCCGTGACGGGACCGCCGTGCCCCTTGAGCTTGGTGACGGCGTTTCTCCGCGAGACGTCGACGACGTCGATCAAAGACCGGGTGTATCCCAGGGCCGCCTGCGACCCGTCCGGAGAGAGCGCGACCGACTCCACTTTCCCCGAGGAATCCACCGGGCATGCGGTCTTGAGCCATTGCGCGAGGTTCCAAACGGCCGCTTCGCTCTCGCCGGCCACCACCGCCTTGGGCGCGTTTTGGGCCATCGCCGCTATTTGAAAGCCCGGCATCTTCGCGGTGGTCGCTCGGAAACTGTCGTGCGCGACCTCCCAGGTGCCGCACTCGCCGTTCTGGGTCACGACTGCCACTTCGTTGCCGTCGGCCGATGCTTGAATGGCGAAGACTTTGGATTTCATGCCAGGCGTGGAGACGCGAAAGGTTTCGCGCCCCGCGCTGGAGTCCCCTTCGTCGTCATCGCTCGCGGCCGCGCTCCTGGGAGCGCCGGACGACAGGAGAGCGATCACGATCGCCGCGCCCGCGATGATCCCGGCCGGAGTCGTGGCCCCCTGCGATGCCACGATCGCAGCGATGGCGAGACCTATCACGATGATCGCGACCTTCGTGCCTCCGCCGCTGCTCCGACGGGTGTGCGTTGGCTTGACGGCGGCCGGCGCAGGGGTCCCCGCTTTCCACCGAGTCTCGACCCGCTGCCCCGGCCTCGACCAGACGATCTTCCACTGCCGAGCCACGTCGCTGATCGGCAGCGCCGAGGCGGCGCCCGAGGCGAGCCATGCGGGCAGCCCCGACGGAGGAGCTGCCTTGCCGGCCGGCGGTCCGGCAGGCAACGCCTTGGGCTTGAGCCGGGTCGAGTGCTTGAGGATCGATTCGAGATCCGGAACGTCCGAGGGGCTCTTCTCCAGACACGCCGCGAGGGTTCCGGTGAGGTGCGCGATCTCGTCCGACCGGATCGCGGCGAGCTCTTGCCACAAGGCACTCTTCCCCGCCTGTCGGAAGTCGTCGCGGACAAACAGTAGGTTGTCGCCGGTGTGGTAGTCGTCCCAGAGCTTGGGGTTGTGCTCCAGAGCGGCGAGGGAGAGGTAGATAACCAGCGCGGGAAAGCGGTCCAGGTAGGGGCCGAAGTCGGACTCCGAGCGCTTGGGGTGCTGGTAGGAGCGATGCCCGATCTCCGTCGCCGAACGGCCGTTCAAAGCCGGCACCCACATGCCGTCGTAGTCGACGAGGACCAGGCTGTCCTTTCGGACCAGGATGTTCCCGTGTTGGAGATCGCCGTGAGCCAATCTCGCCGCTTCCAGCTCGCGGACCAGGGTCCGCCATTTTCCCCGGAGGCCCGCGAGGACCGCAGGCTGCTTCAGGTGATCCTCGATGTACCGGTGGAAGAGATCGCCGTCGACCCAGGCCATCTTCACGACCGGGAACCAATTCCCACGCACCAGAATGCCGTCTTTGAGAAAAAGGAACCGGGCCCCGTAGCTCAAGCGGGCTTTTTCGAGATGCCTGGAAATGGCCGCGTAGCGCTCGGCGTGGTCGCTGATGGGCCGCAAAAAGCAGCGCACCGCCCAGGTTTCGGCTCTCTCGGAGGCCTTGTAGACCACCGCGTTGCCGCCCGTCGCCGGCTTCGGCATCCCGAACCGATCGAGCTCGATCTTGGCCTGCTTCAATCCCGCGTCCGCGAACGATTTCGCGGGGTGCTGCAGCGCCTCGTGATACTCAGTCAGATCCGGCCAGGTCGCCATCGGTCGTCTCTACAGGCCGCTCACCCGCGGAAGGTCACCCGCAGCAGCGTCACGTCGTCGTTGCGCATCCCGTCGTCCCGGGCGCGTTGGACGAAGACTTCGAAGTCGGATTGTTCGGCGATGGACTCGCATGCCTCCTTCCAGGCCGGCGCCCTGTCCTCTTCGCGCCGGAGAAGCCACGCCGACAACGCGTCGGTCGCGAACAGGATGAGGTCGTCGCGACGCAGCGAACCTTGACACACTTCGGCATGGGCACCGACCGTGGCTGCGCCTTCCGGATTGGAGCCCACCAGGTACGGACTGGTTCCGAACTCGGTCGAACGAGAGAGCGGGAACGCTTGCACCACCCTCATCTCCTGCTTGGCCGCATCGAGTTGGAACATGCAGGAGTCCCCGATCGCGACGGCGCGCCATACCTTGCCGGCGACGTTCAGCTCGAAGCCCAGAAACGTGGCGAAGGCCCCTTGTTTCGCCTTCTCTGCCGCGTACCAAGGGAGGGGCCGGGTGTTTCTGAATGCGCGCTGGCGCCAGAGTCGACGCGCCGCCTCCAGTCGGTCGAAGAACTCGGGGCCGGTCACCGAGTCGCGGAGATAACTCTCCACCAGCAGCGTGGCCCAGATCTTCGAGTAGCTGGTCTCCGTGGCCCCGTCGGCGATGGCGACGCGACAGCCGGCGGTTTCCCCCACCCGCCGGACCGACCAGGCGTCCTCGTACTCCTCGACGGCGTTGCCCGCCTTCTGGCACCAGAAGGCGGCGATGGCGAAGGGAGAGCCCGAGCTCACCGCAATTGGGCCGGCCGGGTCCCGATGTCGAGGAACTGAATCACCTGCACCGGCTGAGCGTTGAACACGAATCCTCGCGAGGTCTCATCCACCGCCATTCCCAACTCCCGGGCCCGGCCGACCATGAACGGCGTGAGCACCGAGGACATCTCGAACAGCTGCTTGGCGTACTGGTCGGGCAACCCGTCCGGCTTCCCAGGCAGCTCGATGGGCGCGCCGGCCGTCGAGGAGAGGTGGACGTTGAACAACAGCGTCGGGCCGTCGTCGGTACCCAGGCCGGTGAGCGCCTTGGCATCGGCTACGGGATCGCCATCGCTGGATTCGCCGTCGGTGATGTTGATGACGATGGGCGGAAATCCCTTGGCGTGCTCTGCGGACCACTTCTTGATGACGCCCTGGGCCTCCTTCAGCGCGGCGCACATCGGCGTTCCTCCGGACCAGGTCGGATCGAACCAGACCGGGAACTTCACTGACTGTTCGACGATCCCTCCGGCCCCGTCGTCCTGCTTCTTGGTGCGGTCTTCGATGCGAAGGGGGTTGTTGGCCAACTCGCTGATGGGGACCAGCTCCTTGCCAGCGAGGCTGCCGCCCAGTGCGGGCTTTGACTTGTCTTCGCTGTAGCCCAGGACGCCGACGTGGAAGTAGTCGTAGATGGCGTCCGACTTGGCACAACGCAACGAGATGTTGTGGATCAGCTTGTTGAGGATGGTGGCCATCTCGTCAGCCTTCTTGCGGCCGCTCTCGCCGCCGAACGGGTCTTCCATCGACCCCGACTGGTCGACGAGAAAGAGGAAACAACCGGGATTCTTTCTGCTGATCTCCGCCCTGTATGGCATGACGACCTCCATGGTGCTTAGAAGACCTAAAACGAGTGCATAAAGTACTCGTGACAATTGTGTTGATCCGCCTCTGTTTGGGAGGGGACTCAGCATATCAAAACCGGTCCGCACAAGCCTCTCGGCCTTGACTGCCTGGGGCCACGGACGTAGGGGCAAATCCCGACGGGGCCTCTGGTCTCACACCTCAAGCGAGTCGTATCCCACCACCAACTCCTCGCACCGCGGCGCTTCCCGTCTCAAACGGCTGTGGCGGCCAGTGACCGGCCTGCCCTCTCTCGAGGACCTCAAACAGCGCGACCCCGGCCTCATAACCCGAAGATCGCTGGTTCAAATCCAGCCCCGCAATTTGAAAACTCAAACCCTCTCCGCACTTACGGAGAGGGTTTTTGAGTCTTTCGAGATCCTCTTTGGAAGCTTTGACAGTTTTTTGATGTAAACGCGCGCCCTCAATTCGCTGAACGGCATCGCGCAGGTCTTCCTCGGCGACCACGTTGTTGCGCTCGACCACGGCGCGCGTCTTGTGGCCGATCATCCTCATGACGACCGACTCCGCACGCCCTATCGGCGATCGGCGCGTGCCTCATCCGGCTGGGAGTAATGCCTGGAACCGCGGATCCCCCCGCAGAGGATCCAGGCGCGGATCGACCGCCAGGTAGGCCATCCAGCCCGACCGGTCGGCCTTCGCTTGCGCAAGCAGACCCAGCGCGCGGCCGCGATCACCCAAGGCCAGGTGAACGATTGCTTCCTCGTAAGCAAAGAGCGCGCGGCCCTTGCGCCGTCGCTCCAGCTCACGCAGCGCCGCCTGCGCCTCGCGCCGATCGCCTGCGGCGGCGTGAGCGCGTGCCAGGCCCGCGACCATGACCGAATCCTCGCCAGAGCTGCGCACGGCTTCGCGCATCGCTTCCACTGCGCGGCCCGTCTCACCCAGGGCCTCCGCGCCCCAGCCCACGAAGTAGTGGCCCCAGTGGTAGCTGCGATCCATTTCCACGACGCGCTCCGCCTGCTCGAGCGTGAGCGACGGTTCGCGCGCCATGTGATGGTGCCAGGCGAGGTGCACGCTGAGCAGAAGGTTCATTGGATCCAGCGCGAGCGCGAACCGGCTCTGGGCCAGGGATTCCGCGAAAGATCCCGCCGCGGCCAGGCAGTGCGAGTACCAGTGGTGCGCGGGCGCGTAGTTTGGATTGAGCCGCAGTCCATGGCGGAAGCCCTCTTCGCCGGCGCGCAGGTCTAGGCCTTGATGCATGGCAACATACGCGAGGGAGGTGTGCGCTTCTCCCAGATCAGGGTCGATTTCCAGGGCCCGAGCCGCCGCCGTCCGCGCCTTGGACTCGGCCTCCGCTGGCTCGAGCACTCCCGACTCCCACGAGCCCAGCGTCGCATAGATGTCCGCGATGGCCGCCCATGCCTCAGCGTAGCGGGGCGCCCGCTCGATGACCTTCTCGAAGCACTTGAGCGCCTCCCAAACCACCGGTCCGGGACGCCGGTTCCAATGGTATCGACCCTTCATGAAGAGCTCGTAGGTCTCGAGATCGAGGGCGCGCGGGGCCCGGAGATCCGGCTCGGGAAGCTCGGGACGGATGCAGCGCGCCACTGTCCGTGCAATCTCGTCCTGGACGGCGAAGACGTCTTCCGCAGGCCGATCGAACACGTGCGACCAGCGCTGGTATCCCGTACCTGCGTCGACGAGGCGAGCAGTGACGCGCAACCGCCCGCCCGACTTGCGGATGCTGCCTTCGACGAGAAGCGAGGCGGAGAGCCTGCGCCCGATCTCCTTCGCATCCGGCGCATCGCCCCCGAACTTGAACGAGGAGCTCCGCGCGACCACCTTTGTGCCGGGCCGACGCGAGAGGGCGTTGAGGACTTCCTCGCTCAGGCCTTCGCAGAAGCTCCCTTCCGTCCTGCCTTCACTGAGATCCACGAAGGGAAGCACGGCGACGACCGCCGGACTGGCATCCAGCACGGGGCTCGGGGGCGTGAGTTGCCCGGAAAAGCGGTAGCCGCGCTTAGGCACGGTCTGAATGAGATCTTCCCCAAGCTCCTTGCGGAGCAGGAAGACGAGCTTCGCCAGGTTGCCCTCCTCGACGACCACATCGGGCCACAAAGCCTCGACGAGCTGCTCCCGGCGGACGACCCGGCCGGCGTTGCGCACCAGTTCGGCGAGCAGCTGGACCGCTTTGGGAAAGAGCGGCACCGGCTCCCCGCGGCGCAGCAAGACGCCCTGGCCCGTGTCCAGCCGATATTGGCCGAACGCGAAGACCTCTGCGACTGAATCAGGGCGCACCGTTCGCCTTTATCGCAAGAAATTTGGAAGAGAAATGGAAGAGCGATGGAAGGACTAGCCCCCTCTCGACCCATACAGTTCACGCCGAAATGCAGTTTCCCCCGAGACAGGAGGTTACCATGACCGCGTTGAGGCTTGTCACGGTGCTCGGCACCCTGGCGCTTTCGGCCGCCGCACCTGGCTTTCCCATCTTCAACCCCGCACAGTTCGTGTGGAAGCCGAAGGACGCCCTTCCGCCCGGCGCCCACGGGGCGGTGGTGCGCGGGGATCCGCAGGAGGGTCCCTACGCATTCTTCGGGCGTTTTCCCGCCAGGTTCGTGGTCCCGATGCACTGGCATACGAACGACGTCGCCGTCGTGATGACGAAGGGCTCGATGGTCATCGAGCCCGATGGAGGCCCGCCGCAGTCGATCGAGGAGGGCGGGTACTTCTTCCTCCCAGGTCAAATGCGCTACGTGGCGAAGTGCGCGCGGCCGTGCACCTTCCTCGCCTGGGGGGAGAAGCCCTTCGACATCCTGTACGCGGACCCGAAGGACGATCCCCGCAAACAAACTCGCAAGTAGTGGAAGCGATGCGGGATCGACAGCGGTGGAGAAAGCTCATGGACCACCCACCCGCCGGAACTGTGTCCAAATCGTGATGTCAAGGAGGGGATTGACGTCAATTCCGTTGGACTTACGTGGACTGAGTAGTGGCCCGCAACGGCGGAAACTTTCAGGAGAATCCAACAATGACGCCCGTCTGCCCGATACGCGACCCCGGGCTTATAACCCGAAGGTCGCTGGTTCAAATCCAGCCCCCGCAATTAGGAAGTGAAAGCGTCGTGGTCCAGTGACCGGGTGCTATCGAATCTCAAATGGACCCAGGTCAGCTCTGGCAGTGGCGCTCAAGACGCACCGGGGAACGCCATCGCAACGATAGGTCGGGATGAGTTGTTCCCAGTGCGCCATCAGATGACCGCTTCCTGTCGGGTACTGCGACACCGTGAAACGAGCAGTCAAACCGTCCAGCCGGACCGCATTAAGCCACTCGGGGGTCAGGGGCAGATCATTCAGCGTGAAGAGCTAATGCGATCTCCCCTAGTGGTCGAGCGGTGAGTTCGATCATCTTCCGAGCACGCTCGACTTTCGCCGCAAGCCTCCACTGGTGTGGCGATGCATTAAACGTTTTGCGAAACGCCCTCTGGAACCTTCGCAAGGGCAGGCCGCAAGTTGCCGCGAGCTCCGGGCTGCTCATTTCATGTCTTCCCGCTTCCGGTTCAAAAAGAAGTTGGTCCCGCTGCCCGCTTCGCAACGTTCTAGCCTGTTTTCCACCTTCGGCTAACGCGCGCGAGAGCGGGCGATGAACTCGGTCAGGTCCGGCGGGGCAACACCCACGGCGTTCGAGATGTCCATCCTATGTGTTCCGGAAAGATCGCCGATGCTGCGTCTGACGCGACAAACTCGACGGACCCCACAGGGTCTCGATCTGTCCGAATTCATACATGGTCGTCAAATTGAATTCCCTCGTCTATCTTTTCTGAATCAGATTTGCCTCGTGCCAAGGTTCCTGCGTCGTTGGCACAGCTCCATTTGCAGAAGGCAGGTTACAGGGGGGAGAACCTTCGATGGCGTACTCACGCACGTATCTCTGGATTGTGGCGTTTGTGCTGGCTTTTGGCGGAGGAAAGGCGAAAGGCCAACACGTTATTTTCGACGATAGTTATGCGGTCATTTTTACTTTCATGGACGCGTCCAGTCTTGAACAGACCCGGATGACCGCCGCCAACGATGGAATTAACTACTGGTCTTCGTCGGGCGGGAGTACTTTCGGGCTCCGCTTGGCGCAATATGACAGTGTCGGCTCGCTCCTCGCGACCTATGCTCCGAACCTCGATATTCGCTCGATCTTCACGGATGACGCGGGCAACCTCTACGCCCGCCAGTTCGCCGATCCCATCATTTATCAACAAACGGCGCCTGGCATGTTCGTGCCGTTCGTCACGCTCTCCGGCGGAACCTTAGACGTGCAATCGGCGGTCGTCTTGAACAGCGACCGAACGGCATACATTGCCATGAGTGCCGGGACCGTATCTCAATGGGATAGCACTGGGACATTCCTTGGCACCGTGGCCTTGTCGGGCTATGGGACGATGTTCGGAGAAAGCGCCTACCCCAATAATCGCGGCATTGCTGCCGCAGGCGGCTATTGGCTGACCTACAGCAATCGCATGCTCTCCGCTTGGGATACCGACGGCAACCGCGTCGACACCACCGAACTTCTGAATGCCGGGACCAGCTTTGATGCTCATTTCAGCTTCAGCTATGCCAACGGTATGGTGTTCATCGTCGATGGGCCAGGCGGCTCATGGCGCGGTTACGACGTGGGCCTCGGTCCCTCATGACCTGAACCTGCCCAATTGCTGTCAATTCGTCCCTCCTACAGGCATCGCGCTTCTGTCACTCCGCTCGGCTGTCACTAGAGAGAACGGCGAACGCGAGCGATGAATACGGCGAGGTCAGCAGTGTCGATACGAATGGCGTTTGACACCCGGAGGTGCCTCAGCTCACGGTGACCCGACATACGCCTCACCAAGGACTCTGGAACGCCGATCCTGCGCGCACGCGTGACGAAGCTCCGGCGCAGATCGTGGAACCAGACTCCATCGAGTCCGGCCGCTTTACGCGCTCTGTGGAAAGCCTTCCGAGTCTCCTGCCAGGCTTCTCCTCTGCGCGGATTTCGGAACAACGAAGTGCTCGGCGGTCCGCGAGGGAGCGCCTCCAGGACGGTGCGCACGCGCTTCGTGAGAACCACGTGCTTACCGCACCGGCCTCGCACGGGCGGGCCGGAAGGCCGACGGGCAGTCGCGGGGGGGGGGCGGCGTTGACCCGGCCCCCGCGGGCCCGGACCCGCTACTAAGTGTCGCCTCCTTATTCGCCCTCTCCCTGCGCGGTCGGGCAGATCTTCCAGATCACGCCCGTGTGGGGGATCTGGAGGAGCGGACCGTTACCGTCGCCCACGAACCTTGAGGCCGGGTCAGACTGGCCAAAGTCCCGCACGGCGCCGTAATCGACGACGTAGCCGCAGCCGTCGGGACCGAACTTGACGTTCGTTGGGCGATTGAATCCGCGAATCGCAACCGGCTGAGCCACAAACGCCTGCTCAAACGTGGAGTTGCGAGCGAACCGCTGGATCTTGAGGGTGAGCGGCTGCTCAGGCCGGCTGAAGTTGATCAGTTTGACCTCGTGCCCGACTTCCGGCGTGCCGTTCGCTGCGGAGAACCCAAAGTCCCCCTCGAGAGTTGCCAGCGCAGCCCCGGGCTGAACCGGCCCCCGGACGAACGAATTGGGCACGAAGTCGATTCCGGTGAACGAAGAGTCCGCCGCGTCAATGGCGAGCGGCGACGTGATCGGCTGCGGTGGAAACGCCAGGACGTCCCGGACCGGGCGATTTTCGCTCAGAATCCTGGCGAGGCTCGCCGGCGTGCACAGGCTCGGCGGGTTCGTGGGGTCCGGGACGCAGAGATCGTCGCCGGGCCCGCCGACCGGGTTGAACACCGCTTGGCTCGACGGCAGGAAGCCGAACCGGTCCGGCCACCCGTGGTAATCCGGGCTGCCATCGGGATTTTGCTTGGCTAGTTCCAGTCGCTCCGGGGAGTGGTTGGTCGGCCGCGCACCCCGCTCGTCTTCGCCGTCCGTGCCCGTCAACAACCCGCCCTGCAGGGCATGTTCGTCGGGCGCGAACCGAATGGCGTACGGGTTCCGGTACCCCCACGAGAACGGCTCGATTGTCTCCTCCGGATGACTCGCGTCAAGCCTCGCTCTCAAGATGGCACCGTCACAGACTCCCGGGTGCAGCGCGCTTTCGAACGCCCTCACGGTCGCTCCCGGCCGTTGCACGCCGAAGGGGGAGTACCCACTGGTTCTTACCCCACCCCCCGAATCAAAGACGTTCCGGCTCAGTACGATGTCCTGACACGGGATATCTTGCTGGTTTGCGCCGTTTCCGTTGTCACGACCAACCACGCCACTATTGGTCGTCGATCCTTGCGACCAGTAAATGTGATTGCCTTTGAACGCAAGCTGCTCTGTCGGATGATCGCCGGTCGGCAGGCCAGTGATGAACGGGGTGACCTGCCCCGTGTTCGGGTTCACGATCACGATCCGTGAGCTGTTGTTGAACCCCGGCGTGCGAAGGGACTGGTTGGAGTCCGTCGCGAAGAGCCGCCCGCCCGCGAAGCCTCCCTCGAACCCGATGTCAACCGCCGGGCCGTGCGCCAGGAGACCTCCACCGCCAGCCGTTGGCTTGGCGAGAGTACGGATCAGGTGTCCGGTTTCGCTGAACACCCGGATGTCGGGCGTGAATGGGTTGGTCGGCGAGAACTGGCCCCCGACCACTGGACTCGTCTCGTCGTTGCACCGACTCGGCAGGCCGTGCCCGGACTCCAGCACGTACACTTCGAAGCGCTCCTGATTGCCACGGAACGCAATCCCCGTCGGGAAGTTCAGGCCCGTGGCGAAGACCGACACGCTGAAGCCCGGCGGCACAACGATGTCTTGGCCCTGATCCGGATTGAACGACACAGTGTTATTCGTACAGATCGGATTCGCCACTGTTGTCGCGTCCGCAGAGGCCGGCAGCGTCAGAAACAGTGCAAGAGCGAACACGAAACTGATGGCGCGTAGTCTACTAGATCGCATAGGATTCTCCTCTCCTCGCGAGAGGCGCTGTCTTGCCGCGGCGCTTCCGATGGGAAGCACCGCGGCGCGAAAAGTTGGTCGCGGAATTCCAGCGCGGGGATGAGAGCAGAAGCCTCTCGCGATCGGCGCCATACGCCGCGTGAATTTCCGTGTCAAGGGCGGGTGTGGCTCGTTCCTTTCGGGGGAAACGACTTCGATCGGTCAACTCGGAGCTGTAAGGGACGTGAACGCATCACAGTAGCCGCGTGCAGCGACTGGTGCGAAATGTCTCAAGATGTCGTGCTCACTCCTCTCTTCAAATCGGCTTTATCGAAGCCACTGCGCCCGCAGAGTTCAGCTCTTTCAGCTTCAGGCGGCATGATCGATCGGTATTCGGACGCTGAACGAAATGCTAGTACTCAGAAATTCATGTTGCGGGCCCCCGCAACTGGAAAGCGGAAGCGTCGCGGGCACTCAGCTCGCGGGGCTTTTCGCTGCTGGGAAAGCAGCTAGTGAAGCTGGTGTGACCTCGCGAGGGGTTCAGTCATCACCTTCGTCCCCCGAGTGCGACACCGGCGCTGGCGGCAGTGGCCGTCCGCCGGGACCGGACACGAAGGTCAGCGGCGAGATCGCCTCCTGCTGGCCGACGCCCGGCCTGCTCCAGTCGCACACGCCCTCGGGGAAGGCCGCGTGCAACCGCGCGAGTTGCGTTGGGCTGAAGGTCACCGGCGCGTAGTCGCTGGCGTTCAGCGGCTTGAGCTGGCACTTCAAGATGTTCTCCGCCAGCGACCCGCCGGCGACTTGACGCGGAGAAGCGTGCTTCATCAGCCTCGGATCGGCATCGCACCGGGCCATGTCGGTGACCGGGTTCGAGAACGTGACGTCGCCGGTCAGGTAGCAAAGGTCAAACGCGGTCGCCGGCTTCGCAGCAATCACCTGCGCCTGGTTGCGCACGGAGTTCAGCGTCGCCTTCGGGGCGCTGACCAGAAGATTCGATAGCCAGATATCCATGGTCAGGAACGACCGCAGCGTCACCGCCACGAACTGCTGCGGCGTGGCGGGCAACAGCCCGGTCCCGTAGCGCCACATCACCTGGTTACCGTGGTTGCCGTGATTCGCTGCATTGATGCGGGCGCGCTCCGAGAAGCTGCGCCAGATGTAGTGGATTCCCTGCTCGTCGTACCCTCGCGAATCGATGATCGGCAGCTTGCCGAGATTCTTGCCGCTCGAGACAATGCCGGCCCGATACGCGATGGGGAGGGCCCGCCGATCGGCCGTGGTGCGGGCCGCCGTGCGGTTCGAATCGGCATCCGTACCGCCGACCCTCTCGTTCAGCGTGACGAACTCCTCGGGCGTGATCGCGCCTGCGAGCAGCGCATTGAACCCATATTGGATGCCGACGTTGTCGCCGGTCTGCAAGGCGCGGGTGCTGCCGCGAGCGAGCCCAGCGGTCGTTCCCCAGACCGCGGCGGCGAGGTCCGGGTCGCCGCAGCGTGTGCCGGTCGGGTTGGTCACCGGGTCATAGACCAGCGCCGCGGGCAGCCGGCAATTGTTGCGCGCCGCGCCGACGGGTGCGATCGCACCTTCCGAATTGATCACCAGCGTCGGAATGTAATTGCCCGGCTTGTTATTGAACCCGAAAGAGTTGTTCCAGGAATGGCAACCCAGATGATCGAGGTGGCCGTTGATCGCCGTCTTCTTCGCGTTGATCTGTGCCTGGGTCCGGCCGGCCATTAACGCAGTCCAATCCGGGCCGGCGTAGAAGTTCACCAGCAGGACGCAGTCGCTGACTTCGAGGCCGGTCGTGATCGAGTCCGGATAGTCGCAGCTCGGCTGGATTCCATCGAGCAAGCCCGGGAAGGTCGACGCGGCGGTGTTCTGTTGGATCGAGCCGCCCGAGCAGCCGTTGCCCAGCGTGTACTTGATCTCGCCGTAGCTGTCGACGATGAGCTCTTTCATCATCATCAGCGTTTCGCTCACCAGGATGCGGTTCGAATTGTAGAGCGAATCGGTGAGGCTGTTGTCGACGACCATGAAACCGCGCGACAGCGCCGAGTCATCGGCCCAGTTCTGCTCGCTGCGGAATTGAAGGCGTGGCTGGCCGGTCGAAGCGCCGAAGCTGTAGACCACCCTGCCGTTCCATTGCGGCTGTGGCGCCAGTGCCGTCCACGGCCGGGCCGGGTCGAACAGCACCGCGATATCGTAGATGCCGCGATTGAGGGTGCCGCGTTCGACGCGAACGATGTACGGCACCGTGAGGCCGGTTGTGGTCGTGGTCGTCGCGAGGTCGGGCGGCGTGCTGCCGACCGTATACGGTTTGAAGCAGTTGTTCGTCGGTGGCGGGGCCGGCGGGCTCGGGTCTGGCAGCGCGTTCGAGCAACCCGCGGTCGTCGTGCGGTAGAACAGCTTGTACTCGGTCGCGATGTTGCATTGCGCATCGACGGCGTTCGTCGTCAGGCCGCTCGCGTTCGAGGCCGGCGTGTTGCCCGACTCCGGGACGGGCACGGGCGTCGCGCAGATCCACGGCGTGGTCTGCGAGCCCAGCAGCACCGGTCCGCCGCGCGGGTGGTTGGTGATCGTCAGGCTGGCCCGGGGCTGGTCCTCGCCCTGGCCGTTGGCCGCGGCGACGAAGTGGTTCTCGCCGACCCGAAGGCCTCGCAGCACGCCGCGCAGGGTGCGCGCGTGCTGATCGCTTACGAACGCCGCGCCGACGTTCGCACCATTGAGCGTCAGCGCCACGTCTTGCAGCGGCACGTCGTTCGGCACCCGCACCTCGACCAGCGCATCGCCGTTGCTGATCAAATCGGCGCGGTTCGACAAGGTCCTGATCTCGAATTGATCGTCGAGGGCCTGGGCCTTGGACGATTGGTCTGGCGCTGGAGCGCCTCCACCACAGGCCTGGATGAGGAGTGCCGAGGTTGCGAGGACGATGACACCGCAACGGAGGGTAAGGCTGGAGTGCATGTTCATCTTGTTTTCCCCCTGACGGGCTGTTCGAGTGACTACCTCAAAGCAGCGTCGGGGAACTTAGGTCCGACAACCGCTAATCTGTCAACTACGTTCGCCATCTCGGTGAGATGACAAGAGCAGAGGCCTTTCGAATCCTGCAGGTTCTTGCACAGGTGAAGCGTATTTATTGGATATAACTAATGAAAAGGTCGCGACCAGGTTGGTCGTACTTGATCGGCGGACGCCCCAATGACCACCGAGCACAACAAGCCGAAGAGCTCTTTTCAGGGGGTTTTCACCAACTGCAGAACAAAGTGCGGAAAGATCTGCAGAACAATTTTTGCTGCAGAGAATTGTTCTGCAGCCCCAACCAGGGAGTGGTCGGCAGTCCAAGAGGTAGTGCCCCCGAGGACGTTGCTCACTTCAGCGGGAAGGACGGAGCACATGAGAGCGGCAATGCTCGCCGCGGTGTTGGCCTTTCTCGCCGGATGTACCTTCGCTGACACGCAGATCCGGAAAAGCGCTGCGAAGGACTTCGGCTGCCCGGAGGATGAGATTGTCGTTCACGGGTTGCCCTCCGGCTACCTGGCCCGAGGATGCAGGAAGGAGGCTGAGTATCTACTGCAGGACGGCCGGGTGAAGCGAAATTCAGAGATCAACAAAGCGACCGTCGACGAGCGGCCGCCGGTCCCGATCGACCGCGTCGCAAATACCAACTCCGTCGGGATCGATTAGCGAACGCGCGCGGCAACCCGTTGGGGAGCGATGAGATCCGCTGCATCCCGCACTGGTCGGTGACCGCGGTGTGCAGCACCGCGAACCTGGATTGGCGTGCTTGCCGCTGCGGCGGGGCGGAGCAATGCCGAGATCGTTCGCGTGTTCGGCATCACCGCGAAGACGGTGCGGAAATGGGCGCTGCTCATGGCGTGCATACGGACTTTCGATGGGCTGTACTAGCGCAGCGGCCGCCTATAGTTCCGCATCGTTTCATATGCCGAGCGCGCCCGATGGAACTTCTTTCACGGGGTGAATGTCGCGGTGAGGGCGTTGGCCCAGGCGTACGGCAGGCGCCTACGGTAGGGCGAGTAGGTGAGGTCGATCGTGCCCGAGGTCAGCGCCGAGACGGCGACGTAATAGGTGCTGCCCGACGTGAGCACGTTCGGCGGAACGGTCACGCTCGTCGCCTTGGTGTAGAAGATCGCCGCCGTCGACAAGTGCGTGGTGCCGTTCGAATTGGTCAAGCGGTAGACGTAGACGCTGTTGGCTTGCGGCACGCCGACCGAGGGCGCGGACCACGAGATGGTCGGCGTCAGACCGACGCCGCTGAGCTGGGTGCTCGCGGACCGGCCGGCAATCTTGATCGACTGCGCCGGACCGAGCATCGGGGACACCGTCGTCGGCGCGCCCGACAACAGGACCTCCTGGCCCACTTCCGGATAGACGTCGAGGGCGGTCGTGGCCCCGGGCGCCATGTAGCTCACGTGGTAGTTCGTGTGCACCTCGAGCAGCTCGGCCCACGTGCCGGGGAACGGATTCGCGTAGGAGAGCGTGCCCAGGTTCACGTCGGTGGTAACGCTGTTCCTATACATCGTCGCGAGCTGAGGCTCGAGATCGATGTTTGCGTCGCCCGAGGGCGCGTAGTTGGCCAGCACTCCGAGATAGTTGGTGTCGATGGTCGCCGACGGATTCACGATGCTGGTGAACGCGGCCCAGGCGCTGCGCTGGTAGTTGAACGAGGGCGTGGTCTTGTTCGGATTCACGGCGGTGAAGGAGCCGGACATCGTCGTGGGCTGACCGTCCGTCATGTTGATGCTCGTATCGCGGACGTACCGCGTGAGCTGCGAGTATTGCGTGCCGCCGGACGAGGTGCCGATCGTGTATTGCAAGAGCCAGCTCACGTCGCCCTTCAAGGCGCTCGGCATGTACGGATCGGAGGCCTTCGTCATGTCGCCCGTCATGTTGAGGGTGGTCGCGCCGACGCCGGGCGGGTTGGTCGCGCCCGATGAATCGATCCAGTTCCATGCCGCGCCCGCTCCGATCGAGAAGAAGCCGATGCCGTCGCCGCTCTGCCACGAGGCCATATTGCTGATGCTGAAGGTGAGATTGGTGGGCGAGATGGTCGCGGGCGCGTAATCGCTGCGGCCCATCAGATCGTACCCCAAGTCAAACGTCGGCCGGCCGTCCACGACGAAGTAGTTGCGGTCGACCTTCACGTACAGCGTCCCGGTCGCGGGCACGTTCGGGATGGAGAAGGTGCCGTTGGCGTTGCCGACGCCGGCGATAGCCGCGAAGCCGTTGTTCGGATCGAGGGCCGCGAAGGCGGAGGTGGAGTAGTCGGCGTTGGTGGCCTGATTGCCGGTGTCACTGACCCAGGTGATGACGCCCGTGCCGCTGAGCGTCACCGTTCCGCCCCCGCCGCCAGCGTTGTTGCCACACGCGATGGCGCCCAGCGCGATTGTGAGGGCGGCCATCGATTGACGAATAGTGAGCATGCACGTCTCCCCGCGCGCGAGAGCAGGCGCGCTGTTCTGTCGTGTCGTTTCCGATTTACCGCGATCAGCCTAGCATTGCGTGCGGCGCGCAATGAGATGGTGCATGCGGATGCGGTGGTGGTGGTGGACGGCGTGGTGGTCCTAGGTGTGGCGCTGGAGCTGGGCGGCACCCCCGCCTGTTCGAAGAATCCTGTCCCGCGGTGGGAGCTTTACGGCGCAGCATCGCCCCGCAGAAGACCAGCGCAGAATGAAGGCTAGCAATCGCACCCGCAACAGCCATGCTGGCTCTATCGACTTGTTCGTAAGTTTCGATTCACTGCGTTGACGTCGAAGCCTTCCGGATCGAACACTCCACCGACCCAAGTCACAATCTGATCGTGTTCTTCGTGCTCTGGGTCGCGCATCGCTTGGAGAAAGTTCTCGTAGCCGCCCACGCCACCCACGTTCTCTGGAGGGCATGCACGCGCCCCTGCGATGCACAACGGATATTGAAGGCGCTCGTCTGGTGCGAGCACCTTCTCAGCGAGCAGCTTGTGAGTCCAGCCGTCTCCGAAATCGTATTCGTAGACGAACCGCTGCCCCTCACCCAGAAGATGCTCGAGACGGACCTAGCGCTCGTCCTCAAGCTGCGGACCAGCGTCCTCATCAAGGCGTGGATCACCAATGCGCCGGTCATGCATCGTGAACTGGTGTAGATGAGAGTTCGTCCAGCCCATCGCCTCCTGCAAGACGGCGTGAAGCTTGTCGAGCGTGAAGTTCGAGGGCACGAGGATCCGGCGCCAGATCAGTGGGTGGGTATCTTCGAGAGAGACCTTGATGCCGCTTCTTCATCTCGCGATCCATTTGGCGCACGATCGGTGCGGCGAAATAACGCTCTCCGCACCTCGGACACACCCCTTGCGGCCCACTTGGTCCCTGAGGTCCGGCCTCTGTCAGCGCGGGTCAGTCTGTGTCACGGGGTTGCCACCACCGCAGTTAGAGCGACCTCCACGTGCTCGCCTTTCCGCGGCCGGTTTTGTCACAGACTGACCCGCGGTACTGCTCAAGCGGAGCGTGCCCACCCATTTTCATGCCAGGTGGTGCGCCTCAGGCGCATCAAGTCTGTGTCCAAAACGGCTTGGAGTTGTCCACTCACTGCATGATGTTGTTGAGAGCGATGTTCAAGACGACCTGCTCACCGAGCTCGGCGCCTCGCCGCACTGAGAAGATGTAGTGCATCCCGCCCCAAACGCGCGCCCACTCCACCTCGTCGAGGGCTTCCGAGAAGCTGGAGAAAACGTGGGTCATGCCGTCCACCGTGCTGTCGATGGCAAACTCGAATGCGTCCGTCCGGAAGAAGCCGCGCAGCGAGTAAACGACTGCCCCCGAAGCGCAGCCGTGCGCCGCTGGATACTCGGGATGGTTCGGCGTGATCTGGAACGGCAGCCAGTCCGGGTCACCCTTCAGTTGCGGATCGCCCCCGCCATCCCAGATCGCAGTCACCGGGCGCCAGAAACTCCAGTGAAATTTGCTGTCCCAACAGCCGATCAACGCATCGGCCATGGCCACGTTGGTCAGCCCGAGCAGGCGCGCTGAATCCGCCAGGTTCAGCCTTTGCTCAAGGGCGATTCCACGAACGCCGCGGTTCCATTGCTTGGGGGTGTGCTCGGTCCAGAACCGGGCGATCTCGCTCTGAGCCTCAGTACGGGCGGTGCTGTTAATATCACCCAGGAGCTTGGTCAGATTGTAGCCGAGGATCCAAAGCGGGCTGTGCAGATCCGGCGGTCGCACCGTTCGGAACATGTCTGGGCTCGTCATGGTAAACGGCCGGACCTGCTGCATCCACGGCACCAGCGGCGGTCGCACGAAGTCCGGGGGAGTCGGCTGATACGCGCCTGGTCCCTCTCCATATTCATAGGGGATGTTAGCGAAACGGCCATCCCCTTCTCGGTTCGCCATCACCTGGTCAGCGGCTTGCTGTCCCACCTCGATGCCGTCTTGCTTCGACTGCCCATCGGGGATGGTTGCCAACGAGTCGGAGAGCTCGGCGTCCAGACTGTTTCGCTGGTCCGGCAGCAGAGCGACCAAAACATCGTGAGCGGCTTGCGCGGTTGCCGCCTCCTCGGAAGCCCCGGCCGGAGCCTCGATCTGCGCGATGAATCTCGGATGGCCTCCGTCAATCGAGTTCACCGCGTCGTAGACGGCCGCTTGGACGATGCCGAGCAGGTATCCGCTCGAGGCCGGAGCGTTACCGGCGACGAGGACGATCGAATTGACGGCGATCTCATTCCAGTGAAGAACCATGTTCACCTCGCTCTTTACCCCACCGGGCAAGTCAAACGAGACAAACCAGATTCTCTCGTTGGCCTGCGGGTCGAACGACACCGCCGAGCCGGGACTTTGCACCGAGGTGGGCGCCTGGAATCCGAGCCAGCCCAAGGCCACCACCATTCCCAGTGCAAGCCGACCAACAGCAGCACCAACTTCAAAGAAGCGATGTTTCTGGATTGCAATTTTTGTTCTCATTTTTCCCTCCAAGTAACTCCGGTTGCCCTTTCTAAGGGAAGTCGACCGCCCCTCGGCTCTCCCCCGGGCACAGCGCCCGCAGCACATAAAAGCGTCAGTCGAAGGAAAACTCCCTCAAAGCCTTTCTCGGCAGTCTCGCCGCGCATCGACAGGCCGGCACCGAGCGAGTAAACGACGGAAATAAGCCGGAGGCGCCCACGAGACCACCGATGGCGACATCTTTGCAGAAATCGGTGTCCGCGCTCCTCAGGGATTGGGCCAAGGGCGACCCCGAGGCTTTCAATAAGGCAGCTCCCATTCTCTACGAAGAGCTGCGGCGCTTGGCGAGGCGGTATCTTCGAAAAGAACGCCTCGACCACAGCCTTCAGTGCACAGCGCTCGTCCACGAAGCCTATCTGCGCCTGGCTGGACAGCGTGGGATGCGCTGGCAGAACCGAACGCACTTCTTGGCTGTTGCAGCCCAGATGATGCGGCAGATCCTCGTGGACCACGCGCGACGCCGGGGGCGCGCCAAGAGAGGCGGCCTGCAGCAGAAACTCCCCTTGAACGAGGCCCTGGACTTAACCCAGCCGCGAGCGAGTCTGGATCTGCTCACGCTCGATGCTGCGCTCGACGAATTGGCGGGTCTCGATGCCCAGCAGAGCCGGATTGTAGAGCTGCGGTATTTCGGGGGCTTGACCATCGCGGAAACGGCCGAGGCGCTCGGTGTATCCCACGCCAGTGTGGAGCGGGACTGGGCCCTGGCAAGGGCCTGGTTGTTCCAGCGCCTCCACTCGGAATAGGGTTTCCCCGCCTCCCATCGCTCGCAACTCCTCGGCCGCATGCTCCGTCAAAAGCGGCCATCGGGTTTCCGACCGGAAGGTCAGGATCCAGAAACGGTGTCCAAATCGTGTCCAAAATAGAGGGGACTCGGGTCAATTGGGTGGACTCGTGTGGCCTGTCCGCTGCGCCCAAGCGCCTGAAGCTCCGTAAGAATCCAGTAATGACGCCCGTCTGCCCCGATGCGCGAACCCGGCCTCATAACCCGAAGGTCGCTGGTTCAAATCCAGCCCCCGCAACTCGGAAACCTCAAGCCCTCTCGGTACTTACCGACAGGGTTTTTGAGTCCTCGGGCTCCTCTTTTGAAACTTTGACGGTTTTTTGACGTAAACGCGCGCCCTCGATCCGCTGAACGGCGTTGCGCAGGTCTTCCTCGGCGACCACGCTGTAGCGCTCAAACACGGCGCGGGTGTTGTGGCCGCTCATCCTCATCACGACCGACTCCGGCACGCCATATCGGCGCGGATTGGTGACGAAGCCAACGTGATTAAGGACGCGTGTTGTTGATCAGCACCAAAACGTTGCCATTGACAATGGTATTGGCTACCGCGAGGTCTGGCATCCCGTCGCCATTGAAGTCCCCGACCGCGACGGAATTGGGTTGGCTTCCCGCGCCAAAGTTCTGCCGCGCTTGGAAGCTCCCATCTCCGTTGCCCAAAAGCACCGAAACATCGGCATTGCCGAAGTTGGCCACGGCGATGTCTGACGCCCCATCGCCATTGAAGTCTCCCACGGCCAAGGAAGAAGGGTTGCTCTCCGCAGCAAAGTTCTGCGCCACCTGAAAGCTTCCATCCCCGTTGCCCAAAAAAACCGAGACGTTACCGGAGTAGTAATTGGCCACAGCGAGGTCTGGCATCCCGTCGCCGTTGAAGTCCCACACCACCACGAAGTGAGGACCGGCTCCCGCAGCAAGGTTCCGCGCCGCCTGGAAGCTCCCATCCCCGTTGCCCAAAAGCACCGAGACGTTGGCGGAGATGTAGTTGACCACGGCCAGATCTTGTGCACCATCGCTGTTGAAGTCCCCCACTGCGACGGAATTAGGGGTGCTGCCCGCGCGAAAGTTCCGAGCCGTCTGGAAGCTCCCGTCCCCGTTGCCCAAAAGCACCGAGATGTTCAACGAACCATAGTTGGCCACGGCGAGATCTGGCACCCCATCGCCGTTGAAATCCCCAACCGCCACGGAAATAGGAATCTGATCAGCGTCAAAGTTGCGCGCGGCCTGGAAGCTTCCGTCCCCGTTGCCCAAAAGCACCGAAACAGTACCATCCAAAAAAAACGGAGGCGTACCAATATTGGCGATGGCCAGGTCGAGTACCCCATCGCCGTTGAAGTCCGCCAGCGCCACGGACTGAGGTGCGCTCCCGGTGCCAAAGTTCCGGGCCGCATGGAAGCCGCCATCCCCGTCACCCAAAAGTACTGAGACGTTGTTGGAATTCGCATTGGCGACGGCCAGGTCAGGCACCCCGTCATGGTTGAAATCACCTACTGCGACGGAAGCAGGGTTGCTGCCGGCGTCAAAGCTCCGCGCCCCGAAACTCCCACCCCCGTTGCCCAGAAACACGAACACGTTGTGGGAAGCATCGTTGGCCACGGCCAGATCGGGCACCCCGTCGCCGTTGAAGTCAGTCACCGCGACTGAATCAGGATTGGCGCCCGCGTAAAGGTTCCGCGCTGCTTGGAAGTTCCCATCCCCGCTGCCCCAAAGCAGCGATACGTCATTGGACCAGAAATTCGCAACAGCAAGGTCGGGCACCCCGTCTCCATTCAAATCCCCCACCTCCACGTAAACAGGTCCGGCGCCTGCACCGAATCGCCGCTCATCCTGGAAGCTCCCATCCCCGTCGCCCAAAAGCACCGACACGTCATTGGACCAGAAATTTGCGATGGCGAGGTCGGGCACCCCATCGCCATTCAAGTCCCCGACCGCGACGTAAAGAGGACGTTGGCCTGCGACGAAGCTTCGCGGCATCTGGAAGCTCCCATCCGCGTTGCCCAAACGGACCGACACGTTGTTGCCGTTGGCTACGACCAAGTCAGGCACCCCATCGCGGTTCAAATCCCAGATCGCGACGGAAAAAGGGGTGCCGCTCTCGCCAAGTTCCCACACCATCCGGAAGCTCCCATCCCCGTTGCCCAAAAGCACCGATATGCTGGGGGAATCCAAGTTTCCCACGACGAGGTCGGCCACCCCATCGCCATTGAGATCCCCCACCGCCACGTAATAAGGAAATTGGCCATCGCCAAAGTACCGCGCCGTCTGAAAGCTCCCATCTCCGTTGCCCAAAAGCACCGAAATGCCGGGCAACCATGGATTGGCCGCGACCAGGTCCGGCACGCCGTCGCCGTTGAAGTCCCCCACCGCAACGGAATTAGGGGTTCTCCCCGCGCGAAAGTTCCGAGCCGTCTGGAAGCTCCCATCCCCGTTGCCTAAAAGCACCGAGACATTGTCGGAGTTGTAATTGGCCACGACCAGGTCTGGCACGCCGTCGCCGTTGAAGTCCCCCAGCGCCAACGATCGAGGACCACTCCCGACGGCAAACTCTAAGCTGGCGATGAACGATACACTCTGCGCCGGAGCTGCCGCAGCAAGCAGCAGATGGCTCACGACTACGAATGCCCAAGGTAATATGCTTCCCTTGTTTGAGATCTGCATCCGCTCCTCCCTATCTAAGCCTTCCTCAGGTTTCCCCTAATTGAGTTCATATCCCCTGGACAGACCCAAGCAAACCACTGATCTCAGCTTGCGGCTTACTGGCGAAGCCTCAGTATCGGGCTGTGTTCCAGCCGCGCGACATTAAACTCCGGTTCGATTTCTTTGACGACTGCGTCGCTGGAAACGATCTTCTGAAAGCGCGGGAAATGGATCATAGGGATCCCGGGACTTAGCGTGATCAATAATCATTTCAACTTGAATGGCGGGAGAGCCCGTTTCGGCAGCGTGCGTCAATTGCATGGATTGCGGTGCAGCAATGCAGTACTATCCGTTTTCCCCTCTGGGCGGGACACCGATCCGTAGTTCGCCGAGGCAGCGGAGTGACCGAAAGGGGCGCTGGGAGCTAGCAACTTGCTCATCATCGCGCCGCGCACCCTCCACCGCGCTCTTTCCAAGAAAAAGCCGCGCCCGCCGCGGTGCAAACGCCGCGCTTTCGGAAGATCGCTTCCACCCCAAGACGCAAAGAAAGTTCCTGCTGCTGATCCGCCTTTTCTGGAAGCCACGGTAGTCAACGAGGCGCCCTGAACGATGATCGTGGACGAGTTTGAAATCCAGGGGCATGAGTGCGTCGAATTCCCTCTTTCCTCTAGGCGCGTGAGGCTTTTTGTGTCCAGCGTGCACCCCGTGAACTTGTATGTCGTGGATTCCGCCAATCTCCGGCACTACAAATCTCGAGAACCGTTCGTCCATCATGGTCCAGGAGCCGTCCGCTTCTACTCTCAGATTCTTCACCTCCCAGATGGCAAGTGGCATGCTCTCCTCGAGAACCCCCTAGATGCAGCCCTACGAGTTCAGGCGAAAGTGGAGCCGGTGGAAGGGGAAGCCAAAGCCGGCTAGCTCCAGCAAGACGGTGCGCGATTCGCAGTCCGAATTTTCGCGCGCTGAGTACGACCCCGACGTTATTTGGCTGGTCGAGCCGCTGCCCACTTCTCAAGCGCCCCGGGGCCGATAACAAAATCCCGCGCGCCCCGGGTTCCAAGAAGCCGTCCGACGGCCAAATGCAGACGAGCCGGCATTCTATCTCTTCAGGTCTCTTTCGGCGCGATTTTTGTCAATTCCGACACGCGATGTGTCTCATTTATTGACGCGAGCAAAGAATAGCGGGTGGAAATGAGACCGATCTAAAGTTTGCGCCAGGGTGGTCCACGATACGGCCGATCAACGCGGTGCTCTCTCAACACTCCGCTCTCGAAGGTCAGCAGCTCCACCAATCCGTCACCGTCCATCAGGCAAAAATATGCCAGGCCGCGCGAGGCCACGTTCGAGGTATTCGCGATCCAGACCTCGTCGATTTTCGCCATTCCGGCGTGGTTGGGGGCGAGTTTGGCGACCTCCTCGTAGACCTCGAAATCCCCCAGCCCGATCTGATCGCGCTCTAAGAGCAAGATCCGTTCTTCCGCCTCCGTCTTGACCAGTTTCGGCACCTTGGTCAGAAGTGCCGTTTCCACCACCGTCGCAAGTTCTCCGGGCACCATGAGGCGGGCCATCAGGCAGCTTCCGGCCATTCCCGGCAGGGGTCTGGTTCGCAGCGTTATCGTCAGAGCAAGTGGGCCGTTCTTCCTGTTTCCCACCCGGACCGTGTGCGACGACTCACTATTTGGCGGAAGCAGAGCATGGTTCGCGAGCAACCAGCTCAGCACGTCCTGTCCAACGCCTTCCCAGCTGTAGCCCTTCGAAATTGCGTGGACCGGTATGATGACATCGAGGGCGCGTTCGGGGACCACCAGCGCCGGATTCTTTTCAATGCGGCCGAATGCTCTCATGAACACCACGGAGTCGAATTTCTCCTCGAAAAACGGCTGGATCAGGGTGTGCTCCAGGGCAAGCCGTGTCCCATCCGTCCGCGTGGCGATCACCTCGACGGCCCCGTCCTCCCTTTGCTCGATCCAATCGAGGCCTGCGTCCTTCCATGCGCCGCCGTCGCACGCCGAAAGCAACATTTGGATGACGGGCCGCTCCTTCCGATTCGCCTTGGCGGGCATCCCGGCATTATCGGGCGAGCGGACGGTCCCGTCACTCCAGCCGTAGTCAATTCGCCAGCCGGTGGCCACCACCAGATCTGGATCTGATCAGGGCACTTTCAGGAGATTTTGGTCCGGCGCCGATTCCGGAGATGGCCACCACCCCGACGGCGACCGCGATCCAGGTTGAGCCGGGCAACTCTCGGTCCCCAATAGAGTTCTTTTGGTCGAATAGGTTTGGCAGAGTGAGGACCATTGCCGTAGGTTCACTTCGCTATCGCAGATTCATTCGCGCGAGATCTCCGTGACTGCAATTTACGCCTACAGCCTGCCAGTAGAAGGTCGTGCCGCGTTGGTCGCCGACAATCGGGAAATCGTCACCGGAAGAAAGGTCGAAAAGGTCTTCTTGTCACACGGCCGTTTTGGGGTGGCGGTTTATGGAATCGAATTGACCGTACAAGCAATCGGCGTACTGGGAAGCTTTGAAGGCCGGCGAGGCTTTGATGCACCGGAAAATGCAAATGCATTTGCTGAGTACTTGGCGGATACGGCGAAGTCGGTCGTTAGGAAAGTTTACCCGCTCTACTCGCGCGCTCTCGCTGACGGACTTATTCCGCAGGCAAGCTGGGAAGCCATGCTGCAAAACAAGGCGAGTTTTGTCGTGCTCGATACGCACACTCTGGATTTGCTGGATGTCGACATGGGATTTGTTTGGCCTCCCGAAAGGATCGCATCCTCAGTCACAATCAGTCGCCTTGTGCCGGCCCGCCTGCACCTGCATGCAAGCGCGAGGCGCGCCGCAAATGGCGCAAACGATGAGCCGTTGCCCGAGGGAGCATTGAACGAGGAATTCTTTTCCGCTCGAATAACGCGCGATTCAGCAAGAGCGTCCGAAATTGGGTGTCTGGGTGCGGCACTCTACTGCAACGGCGCTCAAACAACCCTAACGCCTGCGTTTCAGAGCACCGAAGAGCTCATCGAACAAGAAATGGCACGAACCGTGGGTTTCAAAATCGTTGTCTCTCCAGCTTAAGCTGAAGGCCGGCGCCCTTAACGGTGCCTTAGAGGTTGGCTAAAATTTTTCGCGGACCCCGCGAGCTGTTCTTGTGCCAACGTTCGCTGATGAATAAAAAGCCGCTATGGCAGCCGTCGTGTGGATCCTTGGAGCGGGGTTCAGCCAGTCGCTTGGCGGCCCGCTGATGAACAACCTCCTTGCTCCCGAGCTCGCCGAGGACTTGGCGGTCACGTACGACCCCGCAACATTCCCGAAGCTGTTTGACCAAGCCGCGCGATGCGCGCACTGGCTGCACAATTACGGTCGCAAATTCGAACTCGGCGAGCCGGAGTTGGAAGATGCCAAGTGGTCGTGGCGAAAGACCATTTACACACGCGATGACAGGCGTGCGCTTTTGCACGATGAGCTCTCCGGAGAACGCCTTTGGTGGGATCCCGAGGTTTACCTTAGTGCGCTCGACAGCGCCGCAGCGCACCCTGACGGAACGCGAGCTAAAAGGCTACAGCGTGCTCTGGAAAAGTTTTTCGAACGAGAGAAAACCGTGTACCACCGAGCGGAGCGACCGACAATCTCACAGATCGCCGCCGCCGCCCGTCGGCTCTTCGCGGGCCAAACATCCTCCTTTGTTGACGCCTTGGATTGGGATGAGGAGCTCTGCGCCCCCTACCTTCGATGGGCCAAGGAGCTGATCGGGCCACAGGACTACATAATCACTTTCAACTACGACTTGGTGCCCGAAAAGATCGGCGAGAAAACTAAGAAACTTGTAGCGCTGCTTCCGAATGAGAAACCCTCCGGGCAGTGCCCGCCTGTGCTGAAGCTCCATGGCAGCGTTGACTGGATGAGAACAAACACCGGAGTAATCGCACGTGCGTCAGAGCACGAAGCGCTTATTTGTGATGACAACGAACTCGCCATTGCTACCCCCGGACCAGGCAAGCTAGACGTCTCCAAACTGCTGGAGCCACTATGGGGCATGGCCGAGAACGCACTTCGGGAGGCCTTCGCGGTCATACTCATGGGGTTCAGATTCCCACCAGCCGACTCGCACGCCCGCGCGCGCCTGTTAGGCGCCATCTCGAGTAACAGGATGGCTGGGCTTTCCGCGCGCATTGTTCTCGGCCACAAGTCTCCGGACGATGCCACCCGTACGCAAGTCCTTCTCAGGTATGCAATGGAACGCAGGCAAATGGGCCGACCCACGACCTATATCGAGCCCCTTCTCGCCGAGGACTTCTTCACTGTTATGGAGCGCGGCCAGTTTGGGGGATAGGGCGGCCCACGAACACCTCCACCTCGAACGTTCGCGCGTTCCCGTTGGCCCACGTGCGCGCTAAGCTTTCGAACATCCGCTCAAGCAGCTCGCCAAGATCGTTAGCAGCTCAATTCGCCGCGAACCTAGCATCACGCACAGCCTCGTTTTTTATTGCTTCAGGGCTATGGAATTGGCTTCGACCACCCGGCAACGTCGTGGGGGTCAGCCGTGAAGAACGAAACTGTTTGGGAACTCAACCTTCAGTAGCAAGCGTGCAATGCAGCGGAGCAGCGGTAGCCACTTTTGGATTTCGGCCGAATGAAGCGCAGTGTCTGCGCTCATTCGAAACTCGCCCGCTTGCGTCAACGCATGCGCAATATCGTCGCGGAGGTCCTCCAGAGTGGAGTCAAGAACTGCATTGATCTTTTTCCCAAGTACTTCCTCGGGAATGGTTGCGCGAAGTGAAAAGTCTTCCCACTGCCGAGCAACGGCGAACAATGCGTTCAGCCATGATGGCGCTTCCGTGTAGGTTGCCGGAAGTCGCTCGGGTTCTCGTTTTGGGACCCGGCCTGCTTCAAGTGCCTCGCGGTCGACACGCTCACGCCGCAGCCGAATGCCTTCCGCGATCTTGTAAAAGCAGAGATACTGGTAAGGCGGGCTGTTGCTGTTCAGGCCCTCGCGATACAGGCTTGCGTAGAACCTAAAGTGTTCATCCAGGTGCCCGCCAGCCGCTGGTTGGAATGTAATTTCCGGAAATGGTACGAGATGCATCACACACCGAGAATGCGTCTTCAGCTCTTCTATGTGAGTTCGAAAGATCCGAATTGGAACGTCAAGCAGCACGGACCATGCGCTGAGTAACGGTGCGAGCGATCTGTAGGCGGCAGTTTCGGCATCCGCGAAATTTTGAGCTACAAATGGTGCGCTTATGGCACGACCAACAAACCCTCTCTCGTTTAAGTGGAAGGTGAAGTCGATCCGCCTCCCATCTTCTTGGTGGTTGGTCGAGACGGCTGGGGCGGGGGTTGCCAGTTTAATGTACGAATCTCCGAGTTCGGTGGGTGGAAGGTTGACTTGGAGTTCCGAAAACTGACCCTCAAAGCGGGTTAAGACGAATATCACCTGGTATTCGCCCGGTCCGCCTGCGGGGCCGCCCGGAGGCTCGTTCCCGTTAGAAACGGGAACTACCGTGTAGTACTCCGGCAATCCTGGCAGACTAGGCAGAGCGGGAGTTGGTTTGGCCGCCACTTCTTGCAAGGGCGTAGGTTCTTGCACAGGCGCACTCCCGGCTTGTCCATGACAGATCTTGTATTTCTTTCCGCTGCCGCAATGGCAGGGATCGTTTCGGCCAGGCGTCACAGCACTAATCAGTACACCTTCGAACGCGAGCGTCTAGACTTCAGTCTGTGTCAATCGGCTACTTACTACCCACGAAGGTTAGAGTTGCCGCGCGCGAACGCCTCGAGCCCCGACGTTCAGCGGGAGCGACCGTCCGGACCGAAAACGGTTTTCCTCTGTCCATTCGCCACCATCACAACCGTGATGCCTTGCGGGAGGGGGCGTCTCGTGCCGCACTTTAGACAGAGCAGAAACGGTTTGCTGCCTCCGGTAGGCTCGGCAACGTACCCAGTATCAACCGTGAGTTGTCCCGGAGCTTCTTGCTCGATCTGGCACTGCGTCTCCATCAAAAAGACGAGCCGCACGTCTGGACGCTTCGCGTGGCAATTCGGGCACTCAACCGGATATCCCTCGCTCTGCCTCATGCGCTCAAAACATAATGGTCAAGTGAGCGCGTATCCAATGCGAATCGCGGAAACCAAAGGCACTGTTTTTCACCAGCTTCTCGAGGTCCTCGACGCTCATCCCGTCCACCACCTTAAGCGCGGCGTCGAGCTCACATTCGCTCCAAGATCCGGCATTAAATCGGGCCGGCATCAGGCGCCCTGAACGATGATCGTGGACGAGTTTGAAATCCAGGGGCATGAGTGCGTCGAATTCCCTCTTTCCCGACGCGTGAGGGTTTTTGTGTCCAGCGTGCACCCCGTGAACTTGTATGTTCCGCCAATCTCCGGCACTACAAATCTCGAGGACCGTTAGTCCATCATGGTCCAGGAGCCGTCCGCTTCGGCTCTCAGATTCTTCACCTCCCAGCTGGCAAGTGGCATGCTCTCCTCGAGAACCCGCTAGATTCAGCCCTACGAGTTCAGGCGAAAGTGGAGCCGATGGAAGAGGAAGCCAAATTGAGCAAGGACGGTGCGCGATTGGCAGTCCGATTTTTCGCGCGCTGGATAGGAACCCGACGTCATTTAGCTGGTCGAGCCGCTGCCCACTTCTCAAGCGCGATACGTAACATATCGCGACGCTCTTCGATTCCGAGAGTTTTGGCGGTGTGATAGGCGAGGTGACTTGCGGCATTAACCGCGAGCGCCGCGATCCCGCGACCCCAGCGCTCTTGAGCTTCTTTCTCCACACGGCCAATGACCGACGTTGCATTGTGGGTCGGCTGCGAGACGATGTCCCATATGGCTGCATAGAGTTTCATCGATCCGGTCCCTGCCTGTTTGGCCCGCTCCGCAAGATTGACTATTCGTTTCACATTCTCAAATTGTTCGAATGATGGCTCGATGTTCAGGTGTTCTTTGCGTCTCTTGTCGCCGCTCATTGTCGAATCAGCGAGGTCACTTCCGAAGTCCCACGCTCGCGAGTCATCGGTGCCGATCCAATCGGCGCAAATGGCGAACTCAGCCAAGACACGTACCAAAGTGGCGGATTCCTCGAATAGCCCGTGCTCGTTGAGGAGAACTATGGCCTCACACAAGCTCTGTAGGCGCAGGACGTGAGCAGCTGCGGCCTGGCGATGGTTTCTCGAAGGCCGCTCGTTAATAACCTCGAGCATTCGAGTGCGCAGATTCTTCGCCCATTGAGCGAAGACCCGCAACACTTCTTGAGAAGCACCAAGAGGCCAGTCGGTGACGCTCATTCGAACTGAGTCTAGGTCATTCGCGAAGTCCCAGTCAGTCACTCGATCATGGCTTCGGGTAAAGTTGCGGCGAACTTTCCTCGTTTGACCGTTCGAACAGCGAGTGCATGAAAGAAGGTAGGTGTGTGGGCGCGATCTTATTGCTTCTTTCGCCTGGATTGGGCTTCCACCATTCGATAGAGCAATGTCTGTAAGCGAGAGATACCTCGGTGGCGTTGCTCACAAGCATTGACCAGGCGCTTCGCGACTTCCTTGCCGAAGTGGTTCGAGAGGTCGTTCGCGAGGAGCTGAAACACTTTCTTCAAACGGCGCAGCCTCTCCGATCCGACGGCGCAACAGGCGCGGATCAATATATGCCCGTAAAAAAGCCAGCCGAGGCTATGTCCGTATCTCCAGATGCCGTGCGCAGTTGGATCCAGCGCGGTGAGCTGCTCCCCCATAGAGCCCACCAGAAGTTCGAATGGTCGGGGCTCGTGATGTACCCTGCTGATGATGGCACGTTCTTCTTATCCAGAATGGATCTACTATCCGAACAGGACGAAGCCGCCGCCGTGGGTGGCGAAATTCGTGGGCAATCGTCGATGTGGCGCAGGCGGTAATTGATTCGGGAAGCGTGGTAAGACACTGATGCAAGCGGGCTATGCTCGCCGAACCGAAGCATCCAGATGTACTCTCGCGGTGTGTCGCTCGCTGAGTTCGAGGAGAAGGAGCTTGAGGGACCACTCAACGGGCAGCTTGGCCGTGGTGGACCGATGTGGTCACCCGGTCAGGTCCTTGAGCAGCTCGTGGGCTTTGACGTGGCCATGTTCACGCAGAACGCGGTGTTCTGGGCCGCACAAGGCCACTCGGCACCGCCGCAAGGAGCAGTCGTTCTCTCAGCATGGTGGCCCTTGGGGATCACTCGCCTTGCCGACCCTGGGCGGCGCCCACCGTCATTTCGGATGAACGTGTTCCTCCAGTACAAACGCCCCGACTACCTCGCTAGGCCCTATGCAGGCGAGTGGCCCACATGGAATCGCGCATACTTCCGCTTCTGGATCACCTCTCATCAACAAGCCGCGCTCGATGCGTGTGCCGCTGGCCTCGGCACCAACGGACTTGTTGCTCATGCCAGTCCCGCATTTCACACTCGAGAAGATCTATTTCAACATGTTGAGCATGGAACGCTTTTGGTCAATACGCACTTTGCACCTTCCGCCCGCATTTCAGGGCACGACCGCTACACGTACGTGGACGCGACCACACCCGGTCGGGCACACAGCGAGCCAGTAATCATTGAGCCACTCGCCGTCTTGAATGGCCAAAGTGGCCACGGGGGCGGCCCGCCAGAAAGACCATCGGGCGGCGCAGACGGGCTTCCGCCACGAGAACTCCTTGCGGCGGCGCGACGAGCTGCTGAGGCCGCTGTTGCGGCGAGTCCTCAGTTAGTGGGGAACGCAGTACTGCTGACAGCGACGGTGCGGCGTGCGACGACATTTCTTGCTGCGGTTCAGGACCCGAAGAGAGATGACCCGTCAGTACAGGATTTCATTTATGCAGCCACATTCTCGGCAATGTCCGGCATCGGGTGGGCGGTCCTGTAGAAAGAACGTGATCAGCGCGGCTTCCACGTGCGATTCGATGATAAAATGGCAAGATGACCGAATCCGCTTTCCAGCGTATTCGCCCAAAGATCGAAGGGAACGAGCGCCTTCGCCTCCCCCAACGCGAGGGCTACGCAGAACTCAAGAAGCACTTCGCCTCGCAGGCCGCCGACCGCGAGGTTGGAATCATACTGCCGGTGGGGTGCGGCAAGTCCGGTCTCATCGCTATCGCGCCGTTTGCGACTAGTGCCCAGCGAGCGTTGGTGATTGCGCCCAACCTCAACATCGCAGACCAGCTCTTCAGGGGCGCGGACCCGACAAGTGATCGCTTCTTCCTCAAGACGGCGGCGGTCATCGACGGCACAGATTTCCCGGAACCGGCTGAGATTCGAGGCACCACGGCAAACCGCGCTGACCTCGATGCTGCGGATGTTGTCGTCACGAACATCCATCAACTGCAAGGCTCCGACAATCGGTGGCTCGGCTCGCTGCCCGATAACTTCTTCGACACGATCCTAGTGGACGAGGCCCATCACAACGTCGCGGCAAGCTGGACCCAACTCCGCGAGAAATTCCCCGCCGCGAGGATCGTGAACTTTTCCGCCACGCCTGCTCGAGCCGACGGCCAGGTCATGGCCGGGAAGGTGATCTACTCATTCCCCGTTGCGCGAGCGATGGAGCTTGGCTTCGTGAAGCGGCTTCGCGCAGTGGTTCTGAACCCCAAGACGCTGCGCTATGTCCGCCGAGAAGGCGACGCGGAGATCGAGGTGGGGCTCGACGAGGTTCGTCGCCTCGGAGAAGAGGATGCAGGTTTTCGACGGAGCATCGTCACGTCGAAGGCAACGCTCGCAACGATCGTTGACTGCTCGATCCGGGAGCTGGAGCGGCTCAGGAGCGAAACGGGCGAGAGGCGTCTCAAGATAATCGCCTCGGCGCTGAACTATGAGCACTGCTTGCAGATCTGTGAGGCGTATAGGGCACGTTCGCGGCGAGCCGACTACGTACACTCGAAGGAGGACGGCGCCGCGAATGCTAAGGTGCATCAGAAGCTCGAACGCGACGAGCTGGATGTCATCATTCAGGTTCGCAAGCTGGGTGAAGGCTTCGATCACCCATTCCTGTCGGTCGCTGCGGTCTTCAGCGTCTTCTCCAACCTGAGCCCGTTCGTCCAGTTCGTCGGCCGCGTGATGCGGGTCATCGACAAAGATAAGCCTGACGCGCTCGTCAATCGGGCCGTGGTCGTCTTCCACGCTGGAGCGAACGTCCACCGGCGGTGGGATGACTTCAAGACCTTCAGTGAAGCGGACCAAGCCTACTTCGATTGCTTGGTCTCGACCGACTACGTCGAGCCTCCGATGCCCGGCGAAATCGGTACCACTCCGGCTCAGCGTCCCGTCAACGAGGTCGAGATCCGAGGGCAGGGGCCAGTCACGACAGAGGTCCTGGCGTTGTGGAAGCAGGACCCACGTGCGCGGAAAGCCCTCCAGTATCTGCGTTCCTTGGGATTGACCCCCGAGCAAATCGGCGAGCAGGCCGCCGTGGTCCCAGTGCCGGAAACGAAGCAGAAGAAGCGAAGAGCGGCCAGGTCGAAGCTGGACGGGTTGATCAAGACGAAGGTCGCAGAGATGCTCCGACGGCGTGGGCTTAACCCGGAAGGTCGTGACCTGGATCGACGCCACATCGGTCAGACGAACTTCGTGGCGGCGAAGGCTCTCGTGGACCGCAAGGCCTCTGAGATGGTCAACCACCTGACGGGTGAACGCTCAGAATGGTCGCAGGCGGAGCTTGACCGCGCAGAGGCGACCCTCGAAGAGCTTGTGAAGAGCGCCGAGAAGGAGCTGCTCGGTGGGTAGGCTGAAGTCTTTCGTGCAGAGTATCAACATCGACCAAGCTCAACGCGCCCACAACTGCCAGCACAACGCTGCGCATCGCATTGAGATGGGCGATCGGCGCCTCAAGCTGAGAGTGGGCCGGGCGTTTGAGCATTTCTGCCGGGACTGCGCATTGGAGTCTCTGCGTCAAGACGTGAAGCGGTTGGAGGCGCTCATCGCGGAACTGTCGTCCCCCTTCTGAACGAGACCATTCGCGAATCTGACGCTCGGTGAGGGGGCCTCGCGGCAGCTGTCAAAACGCTGCCGATCTCGGCAGAAGCTCACTCACCTACGCCGCAGTCAAGGCCGCGACAAACTGACGATCTTCCCCGGTGAGCTGAACGCTGCAATCTGTCGGCGCCCAAAGTACCTCACGCAGTTTCAGCCGGAGATAGTACCATCTGAGTGCGCCGTTCGCTTCGGTAGTGAAGTTGTCGAGGTCGCAACCGAGAGCCTCGGCGATTTTGATTCCAAAACACCACGCTCGTATTTCCTCGTCGAGAATCAGGCGCCGCTCGTCCTCAGTGAGCGGACTTGGTTTCTCTTGCTCTGCGACCGCGAGTGCTTGGTCAAGCACCTCCCGAGGCGCATCGGCGGGCTTCGCGTAGGCCATCATCGCCTCGCTGTTTCGGGCTTTCAGCATGATCGTGCCGTCCCAATCCTGGTGCCGAGCGAGAGCGTGGTCATACCGGGCGGTGCGCTGGCCACTGGCGTATGACCAGAAGTGACCAAGTTCGTGGCAAAGAGTGAATAGCGTGGCCACGACGGACCGCCCGGTCTTAAGTTCGACCACCGTCTTCGTCCGACCGTGCATTGAAGGAAGAAACAGCCCTGGGTGTCCGGTGGCCTTCTCGACCACTTCCTCAACGCACTTCCCGCGCAGCATAACGGTTCTGATCCGTTCCTTGAGCCGCGACAGCCTTTCCTCGTCGTTCATCGGTCCGATGATCGCGGAATGGCTCCGTTCTGTCGCGATTTATCGGGCTGGCAATTATCCATAGAGCAAACGAATGCGGCACACACTGACCCGGCAATGCATCTACTGCCTTCAAAGTAAGCGGCTATGCCTCTTTAATACTGAGCATGTCCTTCCGCAGTCTTTCGGAAAATTCAAAAACAACTTGACGATCGACTGCACATGCGAAGAGTGCAATAGCTACTTCGCTAATGGTTTCGAGCTCTCCCTCGGAAGAGACAGCTTAGAGGGATTTGAGCGTTTTAGGCGCGGGCTTAAACGCGTAACAGAGTATAAACATCTCGGCAAAACGGCGAGGAACTTTGTTCGGGTAGAGACGCCCGGCGTGACGTACGGAGCCATCGCGTTTCCGCGTCCGAATCGCGCTGGCTCATTTGACGTCGGCCTAGCATCTCAGATCGGATTCGGCCGGCGTGAGGAGGATCAACCACTCTGGTTTGAAATAGACAACCTTCCGACGTGGAGCGAATTGCGTAAATTGCTCGGCATTCCACCCGGGAAAATTGACACAGTCTTTGTTCGTGGCCTGGAAACAGCACCGGAATCAGGTAGGGAAGCGTTGAAAGCCAAGGGGTTTCCTTTGGAATCCTTCGTTGAAACCAGGCCGGTGAACGAAGGGGTATCGCCTGGTCACGTCCAGGTCCAGCACTCCTTCCCGATCGGAAGCCCGCAGTTCCGAGCAATGAGCAAAATTTCTCTAAACTACGTTGCCGCGATCTTTGGTTCTCAGATTGCGCTTATGCCTCAATTAAATGAAATCCGAAGATTCGTGCGATATGCGGAGACGGTGCCACCCAAAACGATCGCATTTTCGAGATCAAGTCAGGTCGTGAAATTCGCCGACAGTAGCAGCCAGGGGCACTACATCCTTGTGCAGACAATCGGGAATCGCTTACTGGCGAACGTCTCACTGTTCTGCGAATTCGACTACCAAATCTGGCTCTCGTCAGTCCCTTTCCTCGTCGAAGTGAACCTCAATGCTGGTGACTTTTTTGATCTGCGCGCCCAGAACGTTCAAGCGTTGACCCTAAATCCCCTTCGTAATTCCTTCTATTTTGGTCGCCAGAAACGCGAGTGATATTGATCAGGTTGCATTGGCTTTCGTGATGGCCAAAGCAACGGAAAGTGACGAGCCGCCCTGCTGCCCTCCGTCTCAGCGATCGGTGCCAAACCTATTCGACCAAAGTCCTTTATTCAGGATCTAAATCCCCCGTCTTTAGGCGCGCTGCTTGTGAAAGTGGATGAATTCGCGGTTCAGCTCGGCGGCCTCGTCGGCTTGCTGCTTCTTAGGCAGCGCGACCTCGATACCGGCCTCCTGGAGAGCAATGATTCCGGTTCCAAGAATGTCGCGGTTTGGGTCGAGAGCGCCAATCACCACCCGAGCGATCTTCCGGTCGATAATGTGCTGAGCACAAGGACTCTTCGGAGGATTGCGCGCGGTGCACGGCTCAAGCGTTACGTACAATGTCGCGCCAGCTAACGCTGCATCCTTCAACTTCTTCCCCAGTAAGCTGAACTCCGCGTGTTCACCACTGCCAAGTTCACCACGAAACGCTTCACCCAATACCTTCCCGTCCTTTACCAAAACCGCCCCGACCTTAGGAGGAGGATCAGCTCGCTCCTCAGCCACACACTTCTTGGCCTGCTCAAGGGCGAGGCGCATAAACTGGGTATCCGCAGACTCCAGATCCCTCCGTCGAATCTTGCGTTCGAGGACTGCCTCGGCGGCGCCATTTCTCAGTGCTCCGATGGAGATTTGAACATAGTATTCCAAAAGCGCGTTGTATTCAGCGAGTTGCCGAAGGCCGGGAAGCCCAGTTGGCAGCGCGTAGACGCGCACCAGGGCCGATTCAGCCAAGAAATAACTGCGGAGCTCGTCAGTCAAGACATCGGAAACCTCAGCCCAAAATCGCTCGAACTCCGGCAGGGAAAGATTGGCGCTGTCCTCACTGAGCAAAGCTAGAAGCTCCGCGATCAGCGACGTTGCCGCTTCGTTTACCTTCTCAAGTTGTACACCAATCCTGGCAGGAGATGGGAGATCACCGCGAGCGCTACTCTCGGCTTGCAACTTACGAATTTCGATCGTCAGTCCTGACCGGCGCTCCCAGGCAAGTCGCTGCAACCGAGTCTTGACAAGATCGGTCAACTCAACTCCGTTGAATGTGCTCACACTGACCCTCCCAAACGAATTTCCTCAGCAAAGAGCGGGGCCCTACGACTCCGGCCGGCCTTGTGGACCGTCCACGCCTGTGACTCTATCGAGTGAGCCGGGCTCGAACGAGTGCGAGAGCGGAAGGCGCAGGATACATTGACCAAAATGAGCGAACATATCTTCGCCTACGGCTCAAACATGTGTCTGGAGCGCCTCCGCCTGTACAACGTCAATCCGCTCTCCGCTGGCCAAGCCGCACAACTTGCCGGGTACGTTATTCAGTTCAACAAGCGCAGCACCGACGGTTCTGGCAAGGCTAATCTGGTGCCGTGCGATAACAAAACTACGTGGGGAGTCCTCTACATGGTAACCCGTCAGGACTTGAAGTCCCTTAACGAGGGAGAAAAGGGGTATACAGCCAAACAGCTGAACATCATCGGACCATCCGGAAACGTTCAAGCCTGGGTTTACATTGCGAACATGGATCAGACTACGTCAGGACTCCAGCCCTATTCGTGGTACAAGCGCTTCCTAGTTGACGGCGCACGATTCCATCAGCTTCCCAAAGAGTACGTAAGCGAGCTCGAAGCGATTGAGGCACTCGAAGATTCGAATCGACAAAGGGACCGGCAACGGCGGAGCATTCGATGTGATTAGTCGGCGTGACTGGCAAGAAGTGCGTCGAGGTGACTGCCGACCGCCATGACACAAGCAATGAGACCCGCGCGCTAAGCTTGTGTTGCGAGCGAAATTTCCTGCTCTCCAATGGTCCGGAAGCTTGAACCCGCCCCCAGGCAGTGCGAAAAGCCCGTCCCCGAGGTCGATGATCTCGGTGATGTCCGTCGAGCCGTTTACCGCGATGAGCGCGTACTTCTCACCGGGATTGAGCGGAAAGTCCACAGCGGTGCAGCATAGCCTTGCCCCCCTAGCATCTGGTTTTCAGAACAAAGGTGTGAATCTGGCTTGGTCAGGTAGCCGCACCTGCGTGGAGTTCGGCAGCAATACTCCGTTCTGGAAAACGACTTCCCTCACTGAGCTGATCGGGCCCTTGTATGCCCCCGCGCGAACGAACGTGTGTCGCCCGCGAATCGACGGTTTGCCCGAAGCGGCACGTGGTCCGCCGGAATTCTTCGAGCAGAACAATGGCTCAGCATCCTTCACCTTGAACAGATCCGCAGTTCTCACCCGGATCAACGCTCGAAGCTCTTCTTCGTACTTCGCGGAGGTGGCGAAGCCTTGTTCTTCTCCGCTCCAAAAGAAGACATATGAGTCCAACAGCTCCACCAAGTCCTCGATAGTGAACCCGTCTTCAAGCTCGAGCTGCTTTAGTCGCAGCAGCGGTTTCTGATCCCGGAGGGTCACCTTCATGTCGTCAGGCATGTCGAGGATTACCAGCCGTTGACGTGGTCCTCCGCGAACATATTTACCTTTTGCCTGAATGGTCATCGCCTTCGCGGAGAGGAGAGAGCTGTGTTTTCGAATCGTCTCGAGGTTGGAGACCGGCGTTGTATGGAAGAGGAACGGCCGCTTCTCTGCGAATTCTCGAAGCTCGAGCATGCCCCTACCAATGTCCCGGGGACATGCCTAGCAAAGAGATCAACGTCCAAATGAGTAGTTCAGACAGCGCGCTCACCCACACGTGTTGTTGATTAGGACGGAAACGAAGTTGCTCCCGCTGAACTCACGACCGACAGCTAGATCCGGCCATCCGTCCAGGTTAAAATCACCGACCGCAACAGCACAAGGAAAGGCTGCGCCGACGCTGAAGCTCCGTGGTGGCCGGAAGTTCCCATCCCCATTGCCGAGCAGAACTGAAAGGTTACCCAAAAGGTTAGTCACGACCAGGTCATCCAATCCATCGCCATTAAAGTCGCCAACCGCAATGGCATTGGGATTCTCGCCGGCCGTAAAGTTGCGGGTCGGCTGGAAAGTCCCATCGCAGTTACCTAACCGAACCGAAACGCTCGCGGAACCGGCATTGGCCACGGCAAAGTCCAGGCATCCATCAGCGTTGAAGTCGCCGACCGCCACGCTTCCAGGAAAGCTGCCAACCGGAATCCTCTGCGCATCCTGGAAGGTTCCGTCTCCATTGCCGATAAAGACCTCCGCCGTATCGGAGTAATAGTTAGCAGTAACCAGGTCCGGCCACCCGTCGCTGTTGAAGTCGCCTACCGCGACTGAATAGGGCCGAGCACCATAGCCTACGAAAATACGCGCGGGTTGGAAGCTCCCGTCTCCATTTCCCAAAAACACCGAAACGCCGTAGCCCGAGGTATTTGCCAGGACAAGGTCGAGTGCTCCGTCGGCATTGAAATCACCAACTGCCACCGATGTGGAGACGACAGTCGTCGCCAAAATGCGTGCGGGCTGAAAGCCCCCATCTCCATTGCCCAAGAACACGTAAACAGCCACGGAGTCAGAGTCGGCCACAGCCAAGTCTGGCACACCATCGCCGTTAAAGTCTCCCACCGCCACCGAAGAAGGATGGCTGCCCGCACCAAAGTTACGTGGCGGTTGGAAGGTGCCATCGCCATTTCCCAAAAGCACAGACACGTTGCTGGAATTGAAGTTGGCAACCGCCAAGTCCGGCCACCCATCCAGGTTGAAGTCGCCCACCGCAACTGACGCAGGATCCGTGCCCGCGACGAAGTTCTGGGGTGCCATAAACGAAACGTCTGGTGGCTGTGCCACCACGTCACTCGCGCGTGTTTGTCCGGCCGTGTGGAAGAGAATTGCTAAACATTGTGCGAACAACCCCAGGCCCATTCCGAGCTTCTTAAATCGGTTCACGTCTGGCCCTCCCTGGCGCTCGGGAGAAATACCACCTGCGATGCCAAGGGCGTCAACTAACCGGTTAGTCGGAAGTGGCTGCTCTTTAGCTCACCAGTGTACGCTGCGTGCTCCTCGACCGGCTAGGGCGGGGGCTTCTTTGGTGGAAGGAGACGTGAAGAAAAATCCGCAAGCCCAGACGCTCCATGAGAGGTTCATTGAGCGCTACGCCCAAACCAGGGGAAGTCTGAGGGCCTACTTCAAGGCGGTTGAGGATATTTCAACCGCTTGGCGGAAGCGGTCTCCAGACTATCCGCCCGCTCTATGGTTTAGAGGACACTCCAACATCAGGTTCGAACTCGTCCCGAGCCGATATAGACCCCCCTTCGCAACGATGAACTGGGACCGCGAGCACGAAATGATGATCGAATTCCGCCGAAAGGCCGGTGCCCTGGTGCCCCGCCCTCACGAGAGCTGGTGGGACTGGGCCTTCTTGGCTCGCCACCACGGCCTTCCCTCGCGACTGCTCGACTGGACGGAGTACGCGTTGTTCGGACTTTTCTTCGCAGTAGCGGAAGGAAACACGAAGGAGCCCGCCTGCGTATGGATTCTGGATCCCTATTGGCTCAATGGGGAAGTGGGCCAGATTGGCCACGTGGTCGTAGTCCCCTTTCGGGAAGACGATGCGGAACCGGTGAGCCGGGCGTACTTGCGTCCCTTCATTGATGGCCGGACCCCCGATCCGGAAATGCCCATCGCCATGCGGCCACCGCACGTCTCCCCTCGGATCGTCGCCCAGAACGGAACCTTCACGATGTTCGGGAACAATCACAGATCACTTCTCATGCACGGCTTTCAGGCGAACGAAGCGGCCGAGAAGACATTTGGAAAGTGGAGCGGGCCCCTTCAACTTTTGCGCATACCACGGGCGAACGTGGACGGCATTCGCCGCGAACTCGTAAGGGCAGGAGTCACGAAATTCAGCGCGTTTCCCGACTTGGATGGACTCGCGTGGGATATCGGCCAAGCTCAGAGAGACCGAGAGAGCTGACGCTTATGGTAGGCAACAACAGCGAGCCATGCTCAGAGTGCCCCTGTGCAAAAGCGACCTTCGGGTTGGCTGCTGGGGGACGAGCCGAGCCGCTGCTGACCGGGGAGGGTCAGCTCGCTAAGACTCAGGCAGCATGACCGATCGGTATTCGGGTACTGAACGGAATGCGAGTACTCAGAAATTGATGTTGCGGGCCCCCGCAACTAGAAACGGGAAGCGTCACGGGTTCTCAGCTCGCGGCGCTTTTCGATTTTTTAGGATTTCAATCCGGCTTGAAGCCTCGAACTGCATTGCGGAGACCGTCATTGGACAGGACGTCCAGCAGCCCTGCAAACGCCCTCTGCCGAAGACGGATTGATGCAATGTGGTTGAAGCGGGACCGTGGGCTCGGCGTAGATCGTCGCCGTGACATCTTGAGCGGTTTTGGCACTCGAATACGCAAAGTGCCAGACCTTCATGCGCCGATGTGTCCGTGACATCTTTTGCGAAACCTCAAAGTGGGATCGGGCTAGTGGAGCATCGGGTCCTGTGACATCTTCGGCAAAAGTAGACTCTGATCGAGTGCCGTGTAGAGCTCGCAAAATTGCCCTCGTCTTTGTGACATCTTTGCAATGCTGCTCAGAGGGAAAATCCGTGACATCTTTTCGATTCTCCAGTCCGCATTTGGCGGCCAATGGACCATCAGATCGATGGGATGCGGCCGTGACATCTTTGGCGAAGCTGGACGTCGGATACTTCTCTCGATTTATAGCCAGCCCCGTGACATCTTTTGCGATCCGATGCCGACGACAAATCGATTCTCGTCCGAGCTCCCGCCCCCGCACCGTGACACCTCTGTGGATGTGCGGTCGGTGGAAGCGTCGCTGGAGGCTGATCGATCTGAGTGTGGACGGGGTCTCCCGTTTGGGCTGAAATTCGCACGCCTGTCGTGAAATTTTTCAGGGCGAGTGGAGCCGAGGCGGGTCGTTAGATTTGCGCCTGCCCTCCGAACTCGTTCCGCGTCCTAGTTGCCGAAGACGAAGCGCCCCAGCGTGAAGCCCTGGTCGCCCTGCTCGGCGAGCTCTGGCCGGAGTGCCGTGTCGTCGCCAGCTGCTCGGACGGGCTGGAAGCTCTGGAAGCTCTGGAACGTGAGCAGCCGCAGGTGGTGTTCCTGGATATCCGGATGCCGGGTCTGAGCGGCTTGGAGGTGGCAGCGGCCGCCGGCGGGGGGAGGGGCCCACGTCGTGTTCGTGACCGCCTACGACGAGCATGCCGTCCGGGCCTTCGAGCAAGGGGCGACCGACTACCTGCTCAAGCTGGTGCGGCGCGATCGCCTGGCGGCCACGGTGGATCGGCTGAAGTCCCGCCTAGGCGGGGCGCTCTCCTCGAGTCTTCCGCCGAATCTGGATGTCCTGCTGGCCCGACTACGCGCCGAGTTGGGGCCGTCCCGGCGACAGTCGCTCCGCTGGATCACCGCCAGCGTGGGCGACACCGTCCGACTCTACCCACTCGACGAGGTGCTGGCCTTCCAGTCGCAGGACAAGTACACGCGGGTGCTCACCGGCGGCGATAAAGCGATCATCCGCAAGTCGCTGCGCGAGCTATTGGAAGAGCTGGATCCGGATGTGTTCTGGCAGGTCCACCGCAGCGTCATCGTGCGGGCCGCCGCCGTCGATCGCGTCAGCCGCGACGAGGTGGGGAAGCACTGGCTGACGCTCAAAGGCCGCAGTGAAGTGCTGCCCGTCTCGAGCGCCTTTCAGCACCGCTTCCGCGGGATGTAGAGGTCGGCTCGCGTTCGCGCGTCGACCCCTGCCCGATCTCGGATCGGCATCGATGGTTCTCAGCGTTAGGTTCGGGTGCGGATCCAGCCGGAGCGCTCGTTGCTGCGCAGTCCCCGCATCTCGGCGTATTGCTTCCGCGCCTTGGTGAAGTTGTCGTTGGGCAAGTTCATCGTGAGAACGTAGCCGTCAACGCTATTCAGCAGCTGGGTGAGGCTATTGGGGATTCGTGACGGGTAGTCGACCGGCAAGGGGTTGTATGCGCTGCCACACTGTCCGACAGCGCGGACTTCCCTTCCCTGGAGCCCATACAGGCGTGCGCTGTTCAAACCGAGGATTTTCCGCTTGTCCTGCTCAGTGATCTCCGGATAATGCCACCGCTCACGGATCTCCTCGGGGATCTGGAAGCGCCACAGTGCCTCGATCTGCCACTGCGGTCCGCCATACCAGAGCGAGTCGGAACCGAAGACGATGTGGTCGGAGCCCATGTAATAGAGGAGCTGGCCCATCAGGTGCGCGAGCACCGTTGGGAAGGTCACCACCATCGATGCGAACGTGGTCCCGAGCTCCGCATACACATTGGATAGCCGGTGCGGCGACCTCGGGTCACGGCCAGCGCAGATCTGCGCGAACTGCGTGCTCCATTCGATGTTTGGAACGGTATGGCCGTGCGTGTCGGTCCGCACGCTGCCGCCTCTAATGTCGTTGAGGGACCGGAGCATGTAGAAGCTGGGCCGGATGCAGGAGTGGTAGATGATGAAATTGAACTGCGACCAGTCGGTTGCTGCCTTGGGCAGGTCGGTGGGCATGCCGTGCTGCGGATCTTGCGGCGAGCTCGCCGCGAGCCCTTTGTGCACGCAGATGTTAAAGAAGCCCGGATGCTCTCGCAGCATATGATGGTTGTTCGCGATCACCTGATAGATCGGGTACGCCACCGCCTCGTCATCGAGCCGCCACACCGTCATGTTGCTGTTCGGGTCGAAGTCAGTCTTGGCGGCGTTCGCGATGTTGTAGGCCTTCCACGAATCTGGTCTGACGTGGTCGATCTGCCACTGGGTGTAGTCTCCGAAGATCGGATCCCTCAGGTTTCCGACGCCTGGATAGACCTGGCCGTGGGCGAGCATTCGCCGGGAGCCGGCGATTTCATTGACCCAGTCGCAAATGGCGCGCGTCTGTGAGCCAGTGAGGCTCTCTGCTCGCAGGCTCTCCGCAATGTTTCGTGCAGGCCGCGTTTCGCCAGTGCCAGGGTCCGCGATCACGGCGATGTTCGCGTTGCTCAGAATCGTTACGCTGGTCTGGCTCTCGAAGAAGAAGCGCTGGATGTATTTCGTCATGTGAAACTCATCCCCAGTGTTGGGGGGATAGTCCGCATGGAGAAGCGCCGTGAGCGGCTCTGGGTGGAGCAGGGACGCCGGGTTCCACGGCGTCCACAGGTTGCCCAGTTCATCGGGGCCGTAAGCATTGCCGGCGAGACCGTTGTAGGGATTGACCCGGTACCCGCCGGGCACGCGGTTCGCGTTGAGGGACGCCTGGCCCGGACCCTGGGCGATGGCACGGAGGGCACGCCCGGCCTCCATCGGGTTGCGCACGGTGTGCGTCTGGTCGTCGAAGACGAAGAGGTCATCCGGCGGACCCCTCTCTTCGCAGGCCTCGTCGTCGAACATCTCCTGTTCGTCGACCTTGAAGAACTTCTGGCCGTAGACGTCGTTCATCGCCAGGAAGGCGGCGGCCATTCCCCCGGATCCACCGAGGAATGCGCGGCGGGTGATGCCCACCTTCTTACACACTTTGTCGGCGAGCTCCTGGATTCGCTGCTCCACGTGCTTCTGCTTCTGCGTCTGCGGAAACGGCATGTATTCGCCGTTGGAGACCATCCGCGTCGGGACGGGCGACTGGAAGGGCTCTTGTTCCGCGGGCGCGCAGCGCGCGAGCTGCTCATCGCTCAACCATGAATCATCCTCGCGCGTGCCAGGAGGCTTCGGGGACTTGTAATACTTGTCTGAGGCCATCGTCTCTCCTTTCACATTGGGGCTATGTGCCCCCCCAAGGGTCGCTACGGCGGCGTCCGGTTAGGATCGCGCCTCGGTCGAGTCAAGCGCCCTGGTGCGTAAAGTTCTTTACTGGACGGCCACGCTCCATCACGCGCGATCCTCGCTGGGAGATCCTGCGGTGCGGAGCTGACCGCAACGCACCAAGGACCGATCTTCGCCAAAGTCACGGTCCGCAAAGCTTGCGGTGCTATCTTCACAGCCGGTGGGTGAGCCACGGGGAGATTCTGGTAGGACGGAGTTCCCGCAAACGCGTTGGACGCGCATCCTATCGTGTCGCGATTCACCCGAGCGACAGCGGGAAACGCTTTCCGAGCTGCTAAAAATCTACTGGCGCCCGCTCTACTTTTATCTGCGCCGCAAGGCCCTGCCTGGCGCCGAGGCCGAGGATGCCGTGCAGGGCTTTGCTATCCGTCTGCTTGAGCGAAACTTCTTGGGCCGGCTGGACCCTGAGCGTGGGCGGCTGCGGGGATACTTGAAGAGCGCGCTGAACCATCATCTGGCCAACCTCCGCGAAGGGGCCGCGGCAGAGAAGCGAGGGGGCGCGGTCCAGTTTGTTCCGTTGGATTTCGACACCGCGGAGCAAGCGCTGGGTGACGATCCACCGCTTGCGGCCGACGAGGCATATCAGCGCTCGTGGGCCCAGAGCGTCTTTGCGCGAGCACTGCAACGTCTCCGCCTGGAGTTCGAGAGTGGATCGCGCCGCGGCTCTTTCCAGTTGCTCGCGCGCTACTTTCAGGGTGAGTCGTCGGCATCGTACACGGAGATCGCTTCGGCGCACGGCATGAGCGTGCCGCAGCTCAAGAGTTTCCTTCACCGCGCCCGGGTAAGATTCCGCGAGCTGGTCCGTCAGGAAGTCGCCGACACAGTCGCCGACGCGGGGGAGATAGACGGGGAGCTGGAGACACTGGTGAGCAGTTTATGAGTACGCAAACAGCGACCTGCGCGCGCTGTGGCATCCAGCTTTCGGCCGGGCTAAGCGGCACCTGCCCGAAATGCCTCCTGGAAAGCGAGCTTCCGCCCGCGCGGATCGGCAACGTCCTCGAGTTGCACGAGGAAATCGGCGGCGGAGGCATGGGCACCGTTTTTCGGGCCGTGCATCTGCGGCTCGGTCGCCCGGTGGCGGTGAAGTTTCTTTCATCGGCTTTAGCGGGCGATCCGGAGGTTCAGGCACGGTTCGAGCGCGAAGCCCGGCTGCTCGCGCGCCTGTCGCATCCAAACATTGTGCAGGTCCATGATTTCGGCGAGGAGGGCGAGCAGAGCTACATCGTGATGGAGTACGTGGACGGGCAACCCCTCTCTGCCTGCTTGCCCATCCCGACCCAGCGGGCGATCGAGATTGGAGTGCAGGTTTGCGACGCACTGGCCTACGCGCATCGAGAAGGTGTGATTCACCGCGACATCAAGCCAGAGAACATCATGCTCGACAGGGCCGGCAACGTGAAGATAACGGATTTCGGTATCGCCCGACTGGCGCGGCCCGATGAGCCAGGCTGGACATTGACCGCAGCGCAAGTGGCGCTGGGAACGCCTCACTATCTCGCGCCGGAGGTTCTGAGGGGCGCTCCACCGGATCCCCGGGCGGACCTCTATGCGCTGGGAGTGGTGCTGTATCAAGCGGTCACTGGCAAGCTCCCAGTGGGAGATTTTGATCCGCTTCCGGGCCGCCTGGACCGGATCGTCCGCACCGCGCTCGCGCCGGATCCGGAGAGACGGTTCGCAACTGCGCTTGAGATGCGACGGGCGCTCTCCGCGCTCAATCTTGACTCGGGAACGGAAGAGCTGTCAGCCCACGAGCGCTTCTGGATCTTGGGAGCCTCCGCCTTGAGCGTGGTGGCCGCCGCGCTGGCGATCTGGGCCGGCCTGCAATCCCTCACGCCGCGGATCGTCCGAGCTGGGGACATCTCTCCGCTGACCTTTGGTCCCTCGCAGCGGCTCCCCGATGGACGAATCGTCTCCTTTGCCCGGTTTGAGACTACGCCGATGCTGGTGGCGGTAGCGGGGCTTAGCATTGCTCTCGTCGCTCTCGGTCTGCTTCGTCGACACTGGGGAGAGGCGGGGCTCGATGCACCTCGTCCCGCGCGACCGCTCCGGGAGTCCCGCCGCGTGCTCCTGCTCGGCATCTGCAGCATCGCCCTCTATGCGATTTATCGGTGGGGCGAGCAGGAGCATCCTGCGCTCCTGCTCACTTACATCCCTGTCCTGGGTGGATTGTTGGAGCTGTCGACCTTGTTTGTATTTTTCACAGGCATGCTGCAGGCGTGGCGTACCGCCCGGCCGCTCTCCCGCGAGCCGTTGCTCTTTGCCGGGATTGCCCTCGCCTTGCTCCCTCCCATCTGGGAGTTCAGCCGTTTCATCGGAGCCTGGAAGCCCTAGGGATCTCAGGCCTTTTGCGGCTGGGCCGGACGATCCGCAACCGCCAAAGCCCAGTTCTGTAAAGACCTCTAGGGAAGCTGCTTCACCCTGTGAAGGAGATTCAAATGCAAGACTACCTCGTCGCCACCTATGTCATTTATCTCGTCATCAGCCTCGCGCTCACAGTCTGGGTCGCGCGTACGCTCCACAAACACGGTCGCATTTTTTTGGTGGACGCGTTCGGCGGTAATGCCGACCTGGCGGACTCGGTGAATCATCTGCTGGCGGTCGGTTTTTATTTGATCAACGTTGGTTACGTGGCTCTCGCGCTGAGATACGGGGACCACCCGAAGCAGCTCTCTGAGCTGTTCGAGACTCTTGGTACCCGGATCGGTGGCGTGCTGCTGGTCCTCGGTTCGATGCACTTCTTTAACCTCTATGTTTTCAGCAGGATCCGTCGACGCACTCCCGCGCATCCACCTTCGCCGGGCGCGTTGGGTGTTGGACCCCTTTCCCGGACAGCCTGAGGGGAAAGACGATGGACCGCGCTCCAAATACTTCCGCGGACCGCCCCTCGGAATCCCCGCGAATCATGTTGGCAATCATCATCGCGATGATAGCGGTTGGCAGTATCGCCTATCGGGTGCTCGTCTCGCATCACCTCGAGCAGACTTCCGCGCTTTTCGTCGGAGTGCCGACTCTCTTGGCGCTGATCGTCACTTTCACGCCCAGGGCGCGCAGCCTGATGGGAATCGCGCTCAAGGGCGTAACTCTGGCCCTGCTGATGTCCGGCATCCTGCTCGGCGAAGGATTCATCTGCATCCTGATGGCCGCACCGCTCTTCTACGCCATCACCCTCCTAGTGGTCTGGAGCATCCAGTACGCTCGCCGGCGAACGAAGGCCCGTTACCCCAAGGCGCTGTATTCGCTGATTGCACTCCCGCTGCTGCCACTGTCGATGGAAGGCGTCGACGAGCGGCTTTCCTTCCCTCGCGATGAAGCAGTGGTTGCGTCCAAGGTCGTCCCGTTGGATCCGGCGACGGTCGAGTTGTACCTCGGTGAAACACCGCGGTTCGATTTGCCTCTGCCGGCGTACCTGCGCCTCGGGTTTCCGACGCCTGGATCGGTGCAGGGAGCCGGCCTGCAGCTCGGAGACCGACGCGTGGTTCATTTCGCCGGAGGCGAGGGGCGACCTGGCGATCTGATCCTCGAAGTGAGGGAGCGCGGCGAAGGGTTGGTCCGCTTCGCCATGATCTCCGACGCAAGCCACATTGCTCATTGGCTCAGTTGGAAGGAATCGAACGTACAGTGGGAGCCAGCGGCGGGCGGAACGAGAGTAACCTGGACTCTGCGCTACCAGCGTCGCCTGGATCCCGCTTGGTACTTCGGACCCTGGGAGCGTTACGCAGTCGGACTGAGTGCGGAATACCTGATCGACAGTCACCTGAGCCCAAAATGAGCTCCCCGTTGATCCTCCGATGGGCGGCGCTGTTGGTTCCTACCACGCTGGTTCTCGTCGTTTGGAGCTGGCGCCGACCTTCGGCCCGTGAGGCCGCGGGCGCGTGGCTCGCCTCCGGCTGGTCGTTCGTGTCACTCGTTCCTGCAAATCTCGTGGCGATCGAAGCGGGTGCTTGGCGATTCGAGGCGGACGGAGGCCTGTTTTTAGGCGTTCCCGCGGATTTGCTCATCGGGTGGAGCTTGCTGTGGGGTTTTGTTCCTGGCCTCTTGTTTCCCCGCGTGAACCTCGCGGTGGTCGCATCCGTGTTGTTGTGCGTCGATTTGTGCCTGATGCCCGCGTCCGCTCCACTGGTCCAGCTCGGACCGCACTGGGTGATCGCGGATCTAATTGCCCTCGGGTTGTGCGCCATACCCGGACAGCTTCTCGGGCGTTGGACCAGGGATGATCGGAAACTGCCCTGGCGCGCGACGCTGCTCTGCGGCGTCCTCACCGGCGCCTCGATGGGGCTTTTGCCGGCTCTGCTCCTCTCGTTAACGGGAGGCAGCTGGAACGAGCTCCTCGTTCGGCCGGCGTGGCTGAACAGCATCGGGATTCAATTGCTCTGGATTCCAGGAGTGATCGGTCTCGCTGCAGTTCAAGAGTTTGTTGAGCGGGGATCCGGGACGCCGCTGCCGTTCGACCCGCCGAAGAGACTCGTGGTCAGCGGACCGTACGCTTACGTTTCCAATCCGATGCAGCTGTCGAAAGTACTCCTGCTGGTGGGTTGGGGACTGCTCCTTGGAAGCGCCTGGGTCGTTCTGGCCGCCGTGATGGCCGGCATCTTCTTCGCCGGGCTGGCTGCCTGGGACGAGCAGCAGGATCTCAGCCCCCGCTACGGGGCGCGTTGGCGCGAGTACCGGCGCGCGGTACGCGCGTGGTGGCCCCGCTGGCGTCCATACATTCCGGTTCGCGCAAAGCTGTACGTCGCACGCGGCTGCGATCCCTGCAGTGGGCTCGCGCAGTGGATCCTCCGTGCGCGACCCATCGGTCTTGAAATATGGGCAGCGGAAGATCACCCGGTGCGAGATCTCGATCGTCTGACCTACGACCCACGGGACGGGTCGGCGGAATACACGGGCGTGCGCGCATTGGCGCGTGCTCTCGAGCACCTCAACCTCGGCTGGGCCATGGTGGCCTGGACAATCCAGCTGCCCGGGATTTGGCGAGCCGTGCAGCTTCTCGTCGATGCGGTCGGAGGTGCGCCAAGTCGCACGAAGCGCGGATCGCGCTCGCTGAGGGACGGCGCTGATCAAGCGTTGAATACCGCACCGGCAACAACGGTGAAGTCATGAAGATCGTCATCCCAGGAGGAACCGGCCACGTCGGAGGGGTACTCAGCCGCTCGCTTCGAGCTCGCGGCCACAACGTCGTCATTCTAAGTCGGGGCAAGTCCAATGATGCCCGCGTGGTGCACTGGGATGGCCGCACCTTAGGACCGTGGGCCAGCGAACTCGACGGAGCCGGCGTGGTGATTAACCTCGCCGGTCGCAGCGTGAACTGCCGTTACAGGGATGTGAATCTCAAGGCGATGATGAACTCGCGCGTGGATTCCACATCGGCCGTCGGTATCGCGATCGAGCAAGCGTTGCGACCTCCCCGCCTCTGGTTACAGATGAGCACTGCTACAATTTATGCGCATCGCTTCGATGCGCCCAACGACGAGACCACCGGCGTTGTGGGAGGGGAAGAACCCGATGCGCCCCGCTACTGGCGGTTCAGCATCGATATCGCCAAGGCGTGGGAAAGAGCGCAAGCGGAGGCGAACACACCGCGAACCCGGAGGATCTCGCTTCGTACCGGGATGGTGATGAGCCCCGAACGCGGAGGAATCCTTGATCTGCTCCTGCGCCTAACCCGCTGGGGTCTTGGCGGCACGATCGCCGGTGGGAATCAGTTCGTGTCATGGATTCACGAGGATGATTTTGTACGTGTCGTCGAGTTCTTGATCGAGCGGGACGAGATCGAAGGACCTGTCAACGTGGCGGCCCCGGGCCCTTTGCCGCAACGAGAGTTCATGGCTGCACTGCGAAAAGCTTGGGGAACCAGAGTGGGACTGCCCGCAGCAAAGTGGATGGCCAAGATCGGCGCCTTCTTCCTGGAAACCGACACGGAGCTTATCCTCAAGAGCCGGCGTGTGATTCCCGGGCGTCTCGTCGAGGCCGGTTTCTCCTTCGATTTTCCAGAATGGCTCCCTGCTGCACACGACCTCGTCAAACGCTGGCATGCAGCTCGCTAACGCATTCTTGAAGATCGTGCTGTCGCATCTTGTCGTCTTTTCCCTTCCGTTTCCGATCTTCCTAAATAGAGACGAGGGCCAGGCGTTACAGGCTTTAGGAGGCAAGCAAGCATGAGCAAGACAAAATCACGGGTAAGCCATCTAATGCGCGTCACTTTCGTTTTGTTGACGACGTTCATGGCATCTCGTGCCCGCGGCCAGTCATACCTCTACTTCGATGGCAACGAGAGCCAGGTCGAAATGGGAGACAGTACGGATTTCAGTGTCGCGCCAGGGGGCTTGACGGTATCGGTTTGGATGAAGCCGAGTGTGCTGACGTTCCCCAAAACAGAGGGGTCCGATGTTTGCCAAAAATTCGTGCACTGGCTCGGCAAAGGTGAAGGATCAGGTCCGTCCGCACAGCAAGAGTGGGTATTTAGGATGTACAGCCAAAATCCGAGCTGTCCGGTGGCCGACCCCGCCGCGCGCAACCCGAGACAGAACAGGATCAGCTTTTATGTCTACAACCTAGGCACACCGGTGGGCCGAACGCAGAACGAAGGCGTGGGGAGTTACTTTCAGGAGCCGGTCCAGCCCGGGGAGTGGATTCACGTCGTTGGCGTAGCTCATTATGATGCGAACAATGAAAGTAACGACCTGACGGCGATCTACAAGAATAGTGAATTGAAACATTGCGCCAACTACCGAGGCATAACCGGTGTTCACTTGGAGGGTAGGCCGTGTAGCGTCGGGTACTGGCCGGGCACGCAAGAGCCCGTCGTGATCACCCCGGAGCACGGGAATGCACCCCTTCGGGTCGGCACGCGGGAAGGCAGAGCCAACTCTAGCTATTGGCTGGGCGGGATGGCTCGGGTTAGACTCTGGAATCGCGCGTTGGGCCGCGATGAAATAGACAGTTTGTTTCGGGCGGAAACGTGCCTGTTCAATCCTTCAGCAGAGTGCGACGGTACAGTGCCGCAGGACGCTCTAGCCGCGGAGTGGCTGCTTAACGAGCAAACCGACACGACTGCCTATGATACGGTGGGCGGTCATGACGGGACCATCGTTGGGGCTTTTCGACCGGTGCGTTAGAGCCCCCGAGTCCTCCTAATCTATCCCAATCGCTTTCTGATCCAGGTTGAGCCACTCTCGGGCCGCAGGAACGTCGTTCGACGGCGCCTCTCGGCCAAGCAACTTCGACGACGGTAAGAACTGTTGGTGATCTCGCACCCAGCATCTGTTGTAGAGCACCTATAGTGGTCATATGACCAGGGGAATCACGTCATTTCTAGTGGACTCTCGTGGACTGTGCCCTGGCCACAACTCTGGGAACTCCCAGAAGAATCCAGCAATGACGCCCGTCTGCCCGATGCGCGACCCCGGCCTCATAACCCGAAGGTCGCTGGTTGCCGGAGGATTTGTACGGTTGGGAAAAAAATGATGGACTCATAGCCATGACCAAGAAACTGGCTACAAACCGAACCGGCACACCTCAAGACTGGAAAGACCGGATCCCGATCGACCCTAACGTTTCGATCTCAATGAAGGTAGGAACGAACTAAGCGCGCCGCGAAATGGAAACAAGTATTTTATCGCGCAAACACGGTAACCGAGGGGTGAAACAATGACAACCGTCGCTCAAATCTTGCAAGGGAAAGGACACAAAGTCTGGTCGGTATCACCTGCGACCCTCGTCTACCACGCCCTCCAAGTGATGGCCGAAAAGGATGTCGGGGCGCTATTAGTGCTCGAGGGGGATGAATTGAAGGGCATTTTTTCGGAACGGGATTACGCCAGGAAGGTCATTCTGGAAGGAAAGTCTTCCCGGGAAATCGCCGTCAAGGAAATCATGAGCCCAGAGGTGATTACTGTTGGTCCGCAACACTCCGTCGAAGAGTGCATGGCGCTGATGACAGACAAGCATGTCCGTCATCTACCAGTCGTAGAAGGCGACCGAGTGATCGGTGTAATTTCGATCGGCGATGCGGTTAAAGCCATCATCTCTGAGCGAGAATTTATGATAAAGCACCTCGAGAATTATATTACCGGAAGTCCGTAGCTAAAACGTGGACAGTTTTGCGACGCGCCGCCGAAACCGTCACCGGTTTCGCGTCATAGTTTTAGGCGGCAAATGACAGAAGCTGAGTGGCCCTATAACCTTCCCATTTGGCGGCGCTTCTATCGCGCTCAATCGCCCGATGGGAAGCATGTTGCGCAGATCGACCCCGCTTATGAGTTGACGATGGGGAATCCCACATGGGGAATACTTTGCATCTCCAGTGGACCGCACATTGAACGATGTAATCCGAGTTTCGTATGGTCCGATGATTCGCGTTACCTGGCAGTGCCGCAGTTCTACGGATTCTTCAGGCGCCAGCGACTCTTGATCGTCGCGTTTGAGGAGAAACGCGTTTTCGCGTCCAATGAAAGAGTGCGGCACTTTCAGCCGGAATCGTTTTCACAGGGTCAGCTTCTCGTGAAGATTAACCCGTCTGGATCAGCTCGCGTCATGACCTTCAACATTCCGTCTGAACTTTCTGCCCGGTTCCGCCATGTGCATGTCCGGTGGCCTGAAAGCGCCTGACCCAGATTGTTTGCAACCTCGAAGCCGCTGCTTAAGCCCCAGAGGCGTAAAACCAGGATCACGCCATCGCCGCCAATGGGGGGCCATCACTTCTGCTCGCCAGAAGATCGAAGGAAACTACCAGAGGGAATGCCGCGCCATCCAACCCGCAGTAGTGCGCCTGCATCCAAGCGACTTCACACATTCTAGTGCACCGGGCCGAGGTAGCGATCGAGCCAGTCGAGAATCTCCTTCGTCATGGCGTTCCCCGTCGGCATGTGGCCGGTCTCGAAGATCGCATGGCGTTTGTCGTTCGGAGCCGCTCCCAGAAGCCGGAACATCGGCAACTGCGCTGACTCCAGGGGAAGCAGGTAATCGTAGCGCCCGTTCACCATCAGCATCGGCTGGCGTGCGCGAGAGACGAAATTGATCTGATCGACCTCCGGCAGCGCCTTCTGTCGCATCAATCCCCCGCCGACCAGGATGCCCACCTTGATGCGATCCTCCACCGCCGCGAGGGTGGGCCCGATCTCTGCTCCCGTGCTCAGGCCGTAGAAAGCGATCTTTCCCTGGTCGAGATCGCTGCGGCTTTCGATGTAATCAATCGTCCGCCCGAGGTCTTTCGACCACTGGATCAAGTGATCGCGGTAGGCCGTGGTCGGAGCGGGATTGTCGTCGGTGAGTCCGTCGCCTCGCTCGTAGGTCGACTTGTAGATGGGAAACAACAGGGCGCGACCGCTCTTGACGATGAACGACAGCAGCTGCAGGCCGCCCAGATGCTGGCTGGAACGCAGAACGAAGGCGGACGTGCCGGGAAAGTAGATGACAGGCTGGTACGGCTGCGCAACGCGTCTGGGCGTGAACAAGTAGACGACGACCCGCTCGTTGCCGTAGGCCGCGCTGAAGCTGACCTTCTCCTTGCGCCAGCGTTCGCTGCCATCGTCGATTGTTTCGATGACGGAATTCAACGGCGCTTTGTCATAGGCAAAGAGGCTTTTGTAGATTCGAAAGACGTCCTCCGGGACCGGCTTCTCTTTTGCGTAGTCTCGCCACTCGCGCAGGGGGAGCGGATCCAGGGCCGCCTTCGGGACCTTCTCCTCCTCGATGTACTTCACCAGACGGAATCCGGATCGAGCGGACCGCACGAAAGGCGACTGCGCATCGAGGTCGCCGAACATGTATGCCGGCTCATCGAAGGCGCCGCCCAGGATGTAGCGCTGGTCGCCCACCGCGTTCCAGCACCACTCTTTCGCATTCCCGGCCATGTCGTGGGTCCCGTAGGGGCCCAGCCCCGCATGGCTGCCGACAGCGGCCAGCCGCACCCCGGAGAAGTTGCTGGCGGGGACAAGGTATTCGGTGGCCCAGATCCCCGCTGCCCTGTTCCAGTGGTACACCGTCGGCAGCGACTTGCCGGCGAAGGTGGCGTAGGCGGCCGCCTCGTACCAGCTCACGCCGGTGACCGGAAGGTCACCCTCACCCTCGGGATAGTCGCCCAATTCCCAGCTCATTGGGCCGGGCCTGCCCGTTCGGTCCCGGAAGCCGCCGACCGCCTCTTGCCAAGAGAGTGCGCGACCATCCTTGACGAACGCGTGTTTCCAGAGCTCGGGCTTTCGATAACCTCCCGCCTCGATGAATTGCTTGAACTGTTTGTTCGTAACCTCGTACTTGTCGATGAAGTAGTCCGGCAGCTCTACGGGCGGCAGGCGACGGTCCCCCTCGACCTGTCCGCTCGGGATGCGCAGCATTCCCGCGGGGGCCGATTCCGGCCTGTCCAGTGTGAAGCTGACGCTCCCGATCGGCCTGAACCAATTCAGCGCCCAGCCCGCCCTGCCGGACGCTGCCGCCTCGAGCGGGACGAAGCCGTCCTTGGTGATCCTCCACCGGAAGAAGGCGAGTGGGAGCCGGACGCGGGAGAGCGGTGACTGCCCGAGGTGCATCCACGGAGCGTCCGGGCTCTCATAGTCCTTGACGTAGACGTCCGCACCGGCCGGGACCGTCTCGACGTCGACGAGGCGAGACATCTCGGGCCAGAGTCTGGCGAGAACCGGATCGCTCGGCGCGGCCCGCTCGGCCTGCTCCGCGAGCGAGAAGGCAGCGGCGAATTTGTGTTGCCCGACGAGCTGCGCGATCTGCGGAATCGCCTTCTCCCTGGCCCAGCGGATCCGTGCCTCGCGCCGCGCGAGATAGACGGCCAGCCCGCACGCGGCGAGCGCGGCCGCGACGGCGATCAGGATGCGCCGAAACTTGTGCTTGGTGGAAGCAATACCAATGCTCGTTGCGTTGAGTCGACTGAGCACGTCGCTCGCGCTCTGGGGCCTTTGCGCTGGGTCCTTCTTGAGCATCTGCGCGATGAGCTCGGCCAGCCAACCTGGAATGCCGGGTACGGCAGTCAGCAAAGGCGGCTCGTCATGCAGAATGCGGGCAGCGGTTGCGGCATCGGACTCAGCGTGGAAGGGCGAAACGCCGGCGATGAGCTCGTAGGCGAGCACTCCCAGCGACCACAGGTCGGTTCGCCGGTCGACCATCTGGCCTCGCAGCTGTTCGGGTGACATGTAAAGAAGCGTGCCCAGCACTTCGCCGGCCCGAGTGACATTTTCCGGCGCTAAGTCCTGGACCATTTTGGCGAGGCCAAAGTCGAGAATCTTGATGGTTCCGGTGTGCGTCATCAGCACGTTCGCCGGTTTGATATCGCGGTGGATGACGCCTGCGCCGTGCGCCGCTTGAAGTCCCAATGCAATCTGGCGAACGGTTTCCGTCACTTCGGCGAGCGGAACGCTGCCCTTCTCCAGCCGCTGCTTCAGAGTTTCCCCTTGGTAGAGCGCCATCACGATGAACAGCTCGCCGGCTTCCTCGGCGATGTCGTAAACACTTCCGATGTTCGGGTGGTCGAGAGCGCTTGCGGCCCGCGCCTCGCGCAGGAATCGAGCCTTGGCGTCATCGCTGGTGGCAAATTGTCTCGACAAGAGCTTAATTCCCACCGCCCGACCGAGCTTGAGGTCCGTCGCTCGGTAGACAACGCCCATCCCACCCGACCCCAACCGTGTCTCGATTCGATAATGCGACAGAACGCGCCCTAAGAACCGGTCGGCGTTCGAGGCCGTAGCCGTGGACTCCGTGGCTGAGGAGGGATGCGTGGTGGTTACCGTCATGAAGCTTCCGGCCTGCTCGTGGGCGGCGAGCAATTTTTCGACTTCCTTCTGCAACTCGTCATTGCCGCCGCATGCCTGGGAGAGGAAGTTGCCTCGCGAAACAGCGTCTTGCTGGAGTGCAGCGTCGAAGATCCGCTTCACTTCCTCCCAATGCTCGGGCGTCATCCCTGCACCCCGCCGGTCTCGAGCGAGTCCCCTTGCGGTCTGAGCCGCCGCACGCGGTTGGATATTAGCGCGTCAGTAGCATCGGAAGAAGCTCGGGCGAATCGGCCCGCATGGGCCACCCGGAAGGGTCGTGTGCGAGCGCGCCGATGATGCCGTCAAACGCTTGCACGACCGTCATGTACTGATCTCTATGGCCGAGCATCCCTCCACAGTCTTAGCTGGGTCGTGGGTTGAATTGGGAACAGAGCGCGAAAGTCTTCTCCAGGTGCTCGATGAAAATGCGAACTTTGGTGGACAGCCGGCGGCTGGCAGGCCGTACGGCAAGGATTGGCACGGTTCGCTCAAAGGCAGTCAGGAGACGGACGACGGTACCTTCTCTGAGTTCTGCGGCGAAGAGCCATGCTGGCGCCTGGGCAATCCCCAGATGTTCAAGGACACCCATCCGCATCTGTTCAATATCGCTGGTTCGAAAGACTCCTGTGGGGATAACACGCCTCGCGTCTTGACCAGAGCCAAAGCTCCACGGCTGTACGGAGCCTCGCTCGACAAAAACGACAGATCGAAAGCGGTTGAGATCGTCCGGCGATTCCGGTGCGCCGTGTCTTGAGATGTACTGAGGAGTGGCGACGAGAATGATCCTCGTCTGCGCGAATCTTCGCGCAACCAGAGCGGAGTCTGGGAGATCACCTGAGTGGATCGCCAGATCGAAGCCGTCCTCGATGATTGTTGTCGGACTCTCGGACGCGGCCATCTCAACTGCCATGTCGGGGTAGGCAGCAAAAAAACCAGGCAGCCTTGACACCATATGGAGGCGGGCAAACGTGGGAGGAACGGTCACACGAATGATGCCTTTCGGTGCAGTTTGGCCTCGACCGATTCGTGAAGTCGCGTTTTCAAAGTCGTCGAGCATGCGCAAAGCAGACTCGTAAAAGTCGCGACCTGCCTCAGTCAGTGCAATGGAACGAGAGGTGCGGTGAATAAGTTCGGTGCCGAGCTCATCTTCAAGGGCGGAGATCTGTTTGCTGACAGCAGGTTGACCAACTCCACGTTCCTTTGCGACGGCAGAGAAGCTCCCTTTTTCAATTACTCGTACGAACATCTGCATTGCATCGAATTTGTCCACACCAGCCTCCGTATTCCTCTAAGGAATGGATTCCATGCGAGGAATAGCGATTCTCCCGCCTCAACGCCATCCATTCCTATTGGGAATAGCCGGTATTCCCCAGGGTGCCAAATCGCTTGCAACGACGGCACATCAGACAGGAAGTCTGAGAGCTGAATCAGTGGAGTGGTGAATCGTTCACAGAAAACTCTAGGAGATCCCATGTCTAAGTTAACCGAAAAAGTGGCACTCGTTACCGGCGGTTCGCGGGGCATTGGCGCAGCGATCGCGAAACGTCTGGCCGCGGATGGAGCGAGCGTGGCCATCACGTACGCGAAGGACGC
>Ga0099794_10000020_pt1 | contig 72580 bp, 67 predicted proteins | sample Rivendell_Oct201_10_FD_77320 | JGI IMG/M metagenome (GOLD analysis project Ga0099794, IMG submission 77320) | Vadose zone soil microbial communities from the Eel River Critical Zone Observatory, Northern California, USA -... | ecosystem: Host-associated > Plants > Roots > Rhizosphere > Soil ... | reverse complement strand
TGTCACAGCCGAGCCAAATCCCTAAATTGGCCCGCAATATGGCGCTTCCCTTCAGACGGCGAATCTTCGTGATCCTCGTCGTCATGACGACCGTGCCGACGGTGCTCGCCGTTGCCGGGTGGCTCGTGTCGGTGCGGCGGCTTTTGCCTGCGGCCGGCGCGCGCGCGTCCACCGAGCGCGTCGCCTCGACCGCGCGGACATTGCTCGAGGGCGTCGATACGCTGCACCTCACAGTCCACGAGCGCGCGCTGCTGCGCCAACACCTCGACGAAGTCTCGGCATCGGTCAGCCTCGCCCGCCGCGCCGAAACGTTCCTGCGCTACTACACGGCCGGCGTCGCGGTGGTCATCCTGCTCCTCGGCGCCGGTGTGCTGTACGCCGCGGTGAATGCGGCAGGACATCTGTCGCGGCAGCTCTCGCGCCCCATCGACGAGCTGGTCGGTTGGACGTCCCTGATCCGGCGCCACCAGCCCCTTCCCACTCCTGGTGGCTCACTTAGCCGCGGCGCGCCCGAATTCGAAGCGCTGCGCCAGGCGCTGCGCGAATTGGCGGCCGCGCTCGCCGCCGCGCGCGAGCGCGAGCTCGAGGCGGAGCGACTGCGAGCATTCCGCGAAGTCGCCCGTCGCGTCGCGCATGAAATCAAGAATCCGCTGACGTCGATGCGAATCGCGGTTGATCAACTGCGGCGGACGGACGGAATGACGGAAAGTCGGAAAGAAACGGCCATGGAGGTGATGGCGGCCGAAACCGATCGGCTGGAACGACTCGCCAAAGAATTCGCAGATTTCGGACGATTGCCCGAAGGGCCCCCGAGCGAAGTCGACCTTGTCGAGCTGCTCGAGGAGTTGGGACGGACGAGCGTGCCCGACGGTGTTGCCGTCCGGCTCACCGCGAACGGTGGACCGCGCACGATCGTCGGCCACTACGAGCCGTTGCGCCGGGCGTTCGCGAACCTCTATCGCAACGCCTCCGAAGCGATGCAGGGCATGGGCGCGCTCGACGTGACGGTCACAGGCGACGGCGCGGGACTCGCCGTGACGATCGCGGACCACGGGCCGGGGATTCCCGCCGACCTGCGGCAGCGGATCTTCGAGCCGTACTTCACGACGAAACACGACGGCACGGGCCTCGGCCTCGCGCTCGTGCGGGTGACACTCGAAGCGCATCGCGGCACGATCGCCGTGAGCGAGACGCTCGGCGGCGGTGCGACCTTCGCGATCGTCTTTCCACCGGTGTCCGGATCATGAGTCCCCCCCCCCGCGTGCTGCTCGTCGACGACGAAGCAAACATCCGGCGCATGGTCGGCGCGCTGTTGCAATCGGATGGCTTCGAGACGATCGAAGCGCCCGATGGCAACGCGGCCCTGACGCGCGTCATCGAAGACGCTCCCGATGTCGTGCTGCTCGACCTGATGATGCCACCGGGTCCCGACGGGCTCGCGACGCTCGAGCAGATCCGCAAGCGCGCGCCGCACGTCCCTGTCGTCATGATGAGCGGCAAGGCTAACCTCTCCGACGCCGTGCGTGCGACGAAGCTCGGGGCCTTCCAATTCCTGGAGAAGCCGCTCACGCCCGAAGGCGTACTCGTCGCGCTGCGCAGCGCGCTCGAGCTGGGCCGCACACTCGCGGAAAACAAACGGCTGCACGAGCAGCTCGGCCACGACGATCCGCTGGTCGGGACGAGCGCCGCGATGGAGGAGCTGCGCGCGTTGATTGCGCGCGTTGCCCCGACGGAGTCGCGCGTGCTGATCACGGGCGAATCCGGCACCGGCAAAGAGCTGGTCGCATCGGCGATCCACCGGCAGAGCGCGCGCGGGAGCAAACCGTTCGTCACCGTGAACAGCGCCGCACTGCCTCGCGATCTCGTCGAATCGGAGATGTTCGGACACGAGCGCGGCGCTTTCACGGGGGCGACGGACCGGCGGCAGGGACGGTTCGAGCTGGCCGACGGCGGCACGCTGTTCCTCGATGAGGTCGGGGACCTGGGACCAGAGGCGCAGGCGAAACTCCTGCGCGTCCTCGAGAGCGGCGTCGTCGAGCGCGTGGGCGGGGAACGCCCGTTCGCCGTGAACGTGCGCGTCATCGCCGCGACCAACAAGGACCTGACGGTGGCGGTGCGGCAAGGGTCGTTCCGCGAGGACCTGTGGTTCCGGCTCAACGTCTTGCCGATCCACATCCCGCCGTTGCGCGAGCGACCGGAGGACGTTCCGCCGCTGATCCGCCATTTCGCGGCGCGCTGCGCGGCACGCCTGGGCCGGCCCGTGCACTTCGACGCCGGGGCGGTCCCCCTGCTCGCCGCGTACACGTGGCCCGGTAACGTCCGCGAGCTCGCCAACATCATCGAGCGGCTCGCGATTCTGGCCTCGGGCGAAACGCTCACGGCCGGCGATGTCGCGCGCGTGTTGCCTCAGGATGGGATCGCTCCGCCCGCGCGGCTCGAGGTGGCGGAGGGCGACGCGCCGTGGCGGGACATCGCGCTTACCGAAACGCTCGACCAGTACGAGCGCGAGCTGATCGCGCGCGCCCTTTCGATTTCGCGAGGCAACGTCGCCGAAGCGGCGCGACGGCTGCTGACGGACCGCGCCAACCTGTACCGGCGTATGCGACGGCTGGGCATCGACTCGCCGCGCAACAACATTGGGCCACCCGGCCCCAACGAAGGCTCTCTATGATCGCGTTGCTGCTGATTCTAGCGGTTCAGGATACGACCATCGTCATTCACCCCGACAGCTCCGGCGTGTCGCTCGAGGCGCTGGCGCTGCCGCGCGTCGTCTCCGACGAGGTCATCCGGTTCTACAACGCGCCGGGGACGACGCGTCTCGTGGGCCGTACGCGCCTGCCCCATGGCAACGAGTGGCGCGGCGACGTGGCGGTGCGGAACGGGCCAGTCTTCATCGGCGGCCGGGTGCAGGGGACGCTCGTCGTGATCAACGGGGACCTCCAGTTCGAGCGGGGCGCCGAGGTGAGCGGCGATGTGATCGTGGTGGGCGGCGTGGTTGGTGATTCGGCGGCGGCAAAGATCGGCGGGGAATTGCGCCAATATCGCGAGCCCCTGCTGTACCGCTTGCGCAACGAAGGCGATCAGATCGCCTACGCCCCGAACCTGCGGCGCCGGCTCTGGAATCCCGGTGCGCACGTGTCATGGGGCACGGCCGACTCCCGCTCGACGCTGACGATCGCCACCGGTGGAACGTTCAATCGCGTCGAGGGACTGCCCATCGTGTTCGGGCCGTTGTTCGATTGGCGGCTGCAACAGGATTTCCGGCTGCGCATCGACGCACTCGGCGTCTTCCGGTCCGCGGGCGATCTCTCCGACAACCGCAGTAGCCTGGGCTACATGTTCCGCAGCGAGCTACGCTCGGGGGAAGTCCAGCATGTGGGCGTCGGGCTGCGGGCGTTCGACGTCGTGAGTCCGGTCGAGGACTGGGGGTTGCACAGCGCGGAGATCGGATGGAGCGCGTTCGTGTTCGCGCGCGACTATCGCGACTATTTCCTCAATAAGGGATGGGCGGCGCGCGTGTTCGCAGCGCCCAATCGCCCGCTGGCCGTGTCGCTCGAATTCCGCCACGAGTGGCAAACGAGCGTGGCGGTCAAAGATCCTTGGACGATTTTCCGCCACGCCGAGGCGTGGCGCCCCAACCCGCCGATCGACGAGGGCCACTACAACACCCTCGCCGCCAACGCGACGTTCGACACGCGCAACGATCCCGAGGCTCCCACCGCGGGGTGGCTGGTGCGCACGACGCTCGAACATTCGCGCAGCAACGACGTCGTGCCGCAGGCGGGGATCCCCGCGACGGTACGCGATTCGATTCCGACGAACGGGTCGTACCGCTTCAGCCGGCTCTTCTTCGACGTGCGCCGCTATTCGCGCATCAGCCCCACGGGTCGCGTGAATCTGCGGCTCGTCGGTGGCGGCTGGCTGGGGGGCGATCCGCTCCCGCTGCAACGCCGTCTGTCCGTCGGCGGTCCGGATCCCATGCCCGGCCATCCATTCCGCTCGAGCGCGTGCGATGGCGCCATCGTCGACCCGGCGTTCGCCGGGACGCTGCTCGCCGCATGCGATCGCGTGCTCGTGTTCCAGACGGAATACCGCGGCCACGTGAGACTCAATTGGAGTTACAACCCGTGGCGCGACGAGAAATCGTCTCGAGAGGAGCGTTCACCGTTCTGGATCGAGGGGCTCGACCTCGTCGTCTTCGTGGACGCGGGACAGGGGTGGCTCGTGGGAAAGGGGCCGGGACACGTGCCCGCGGGTCGCATCCCGCGATTCGCGAGCTGGCTGGTGGATGCCGGACTGGGCGCGGACTGGAGTGGCTTCGGGATTTACGTCGCCAAGGCGGTGACGACCGGCGAACGACTGCGCTTCCTGTTTAGGCTCGATCATCGCTTCTAGAGTGGCGCGAGTGCTCCTCCGCCACGTGATCGTCCTCTCGCTGGCCCTGCCCGCGGGGCTGACGGCGCAGTCGCCGACCCTGACGGTCACGCTGCAAACGACGACGCCCCGCGTCCGCAGCACGGGACTCCTGGCGGACGGGAAATTCGTCGGGCTCATGCGCTCGGGATTTCCACTGCGGCTCCACTACCGGCTCGAGCTCTGGAAGGTGCGCACGAGCTGGTTCGACCAATTCGTGCGCGAGGCATCGTGGGACGTCGTCGCACGCAACGATCCGTTGGCGGACGACTTCGCGCTGCTCCGCCCCGCGGGTGGCCGCACCCTCACGCGCTACGCGACGCCGGAAGAGCTGGCGGCCGCGCTCGAGATTCCTTACACGGTCACGATGCGGCCCGAAGCGAGCGGCGCCGGCTCCGGCCGCTACTACTTCGTCGCGCGACTCGAGGTGACGACGCTCAACGACACCGATCTGCGAGAGCTGTCGAGCTGGTTGTCGGGCGACGTCGGGCCTGCGGTTTCGGGCGAAGGGAGTTTCGGCGCAGCGTTAGCGCGGGGGGCGCAGCGTGTCCTGGTCCGACTGGCCGGCCTCCCGCGCCTGCAACTCGAGGCGCGGAGTCCTACGATCCGAATTGACGGTCGATAGCGGCGCGAATTTCCGTCAGCGACTTCCCGCGCGCCGCCATGTCACTCGCCAGGTTCGCCTCTCCCATGCAGATGTCGCAGTGGGCTGCGTGCTCTGACTCGAAGCAGGTCAGCAGCGAGCGATGTCCGGAGTGCTTCGAGCAATCGCAGTGGCAATAGAGACCGTCGAGGGTCGCGGCGGAGCGCCGGGCCGCCGCGTACGCCTCGAGCGCCCCGGGATTCTTCGGGATCGCGAAATCGGGGAGCACCTTCGCCGCCGTGATGCCGGACCGCGGTTGGGGATGCGTCGAGCCCCGGGCGGGACGGGTGAGAAACACGACCCCGGCGAGCGCGACGACTGCCGCGCCCGCCACCACCCATGGGCTTCTCGTCACATGGCCTCGAGAGTCGCCAGCACGTCCGCCCCGTAGAAGAGACGGATGTACTTCGCCTGCGTGCGCGTGAGGCGTCGAACCGCCCACGAGAGGTGCACGAAGTGCGGCTCGTGCGGCGCGCGCAGCGGATGCATGCCCACTTCTTCCGGCAAGAGATTGCCCTTGCGCGTGTTGCAGCTCGAGCACGCCGTGAGGACGTTGGTCCAGGCGTTCGTGCCGCCGCGCGACAGTGGCACGAGATGATCGCGCGTGAGGCACTCGCGCTGCCGCAGCTCCTGCTGCGCGCGACCACAGAACTGGCAACGGTAGTTGTCGCGGGCGAACAGGAATGTGTTGGTGACTTGGCGGCGGAAGCGGCGAGGGACGTGGACGAAGCGAACCAGCCGAATGACGGCAGGTCGTGGCACCGCCATTCGCTCGGAGTGGACCGGCGTCCCCTCGGCCTCGACGACCTCGGCCTTGCCATCAATGACCAGCCGCAGCGCCCGGCGCACGGGCACCATTGTCAGCGGTTCGAACGAGGCATTGAGGGCTAGGCAGCGCATCGGCATATGCTAATACCGGCCTACAACATGCGGCAAGGGAAGACGCTTTATGCAGTAGTTGCGGGCATGAACGCGCGCCGTAACTCCTCGATTTGCGACTCCACCGACGCCCGTGACGCGCCGCCTGGCGTTGCACGGCTCTCGACGCTTTGCTCCCAAGTGCCGAGCTGCGCGAGCGCGGACCCGAGGGCAGGATGGATGGCGTTGGCGATGTTCTGGGGCACGCGATCGAGCGGCACATGCTCATGTTCGGCGGCGCGCACCAGCCGGCCGATCAGTCCGTGACTTTCCCGGAACGGCACCCCCGCCTCGACGAGCAGATCCGCGAGATCGGTCGCGCGCATCGCGGGATCGAGCGCCGCCGCCATGCGATCGGCGTTGATCGTCAGGGTCTCGATCGCTCCAGTGACCGCCGGCAGCACCGTCGCGAGCGTATCGCAGGCGTCGAACAACAGCGCCTTGTCCTCCTGGAGATCCTTCTGATAGCCGGCGGGAATGCCCTTGAGCGTGGTGAGCAGCGCGACGAGGTCGCCGAGCATGCGGCCGGCTTTGCCGCGCGCGAGCTCGAAGACATCAGGATTCCGTTTCTGCGGCATGAGGCTCGAGCCGGTGCTGAAATCGTCGGCGAGCGTGACGAATCCGAACTCGCCGCTGGCGTAGGTGATCAGCTCGGCGCCGAGCCGCGAGAGATGCGTGCCGATCAGCGCGATCGCGAAGAGCACATCGGCGACGAAGTCGCGATCACCCGTGGCGTCGAGCGCGTTGGGTGAAACGACGCGGAAGCCCAGTGCCTCCTTGAGGAGCACGCGGTCGACGGGAAAGCCAGAGCCGGCGAGCGCACCGGAGCCGAGCGGCAGCTCGGCGGTGCGCCGGCGCGCGTCCGCCAGCCGCTGGCGATCGCGCACGAGCGGCCAGGCGTGCGCGAGCAGGACGTAGGCCCAGCGCACGGGCTGCGCGCGCTGGCCGTGGGTGTAGCCGGGAAGAAGCGCGTCGATGCTGTCTTTCGCTTTTCCGACGAGTGTCTTGCCGAGGGCGGCGACGCCGGCATCGAGGTGATCGATCGCGTCGAGCGTCCACAGGCGCAGGTCGGTCGCGACCTGATCGTTGCGCGAGCGGCCGGTGTGCAGCTTGCCGGCGAGACCACCGACCTCGTTGTACAGCAGGCGCTCCACGAGGGTGTGTACGTCTTCGTCCGGTGCGCCGACCGCGGCGCCGTCCGCGAGCTGATCGGCTACGCGATCGAGGCCGCCCAGCAGCTGCGCTTCTTCATTGGCAGTGACAACCCCGGCCTGACAGAGTGCGTGCACCCACGCTTTGCTCGCGGCGACGTCCTGCGGCCAGAGGCGATGATCGACGGGGAGGCTGCGATTCAGCGCGTCGAGCGCTTCGCTCGGCCCGAGAGCGAAGCGCCCGCCCCACATCTGGTGAGTGTCAGCTTGTTGGGACATCACTGCGTTCGGCCGACAATCCGGCGCCGATCCGAATCGCGAGGCCATACAGCCGAATGAAGCCTTCGGCGTCCTTCTGGTTGTATACGTTGTCTTTACCGAACGTCGCGTACGACGGCTGGTAGAGCGCGAACGGACTCTCGCGGCCCGCGACGATCACGTTTCCCTTGAAGAGCTTCAACTTGACGGTGCCCGTGACGTGCTGCTGCGTCGCGGTGACCAGCGCATCGATCGCTTCGCGCTCGGGCGTCCACCAACGGCCGTCGTAGACGAGGTCGGCGTAGCGGAGAGCGAGCTCATCTTTCATGCGAAGTGTGCGGCGATCGAGCACCATCTGCTCGAGCTCGCGGTGCGCCGCGTACAGCACCGTTCCGCCCGGCGTCTCGTACACGCCGCGCGACTTCATGCCGACCAACCGGTCCTCGACGATGTCCGCACGGCCGACGCCGTGCTCGCCCGCGATCTCGTTCAACTGCTCGAGCAGCTCGACCGGGCCGAGCGGGACCGCATCGAGACTGACGGGATTGCCTTCTTCAAACCCGATCGTCACGACGACCGGCTCGTCCGGCGCCTCGAGCGGATTCTTCGTCATCACGAAGATGTGTTCGGGCGCTTCCTGCGACGGGTCCTCGAGGATGCCGCCCTCGTGCGAGCAGTGCCACAGGTTGCGATCGGTCGAGTACGGCTTCTCGGCGGTCGCCTGGACCGGCACCCCCTTCGCGTGCACGTACGCGATGAGATCTTCGCGACTCTGGAATTTCCATTCGCGCCATGGCGCGAGCACTTGCAGGTCGGGCGCGAGCGCCGCGTAGGTCAGCTCGAAGCGGACCTGGTCGTTCCCCTTGCCGGTGCAGCCGTGCGCGAGCGCGTCGGCGCCGATGCGCTGCGCGACCGCAACCTGATGTGCCGCCGTGAGCGGCCGCGCCATCGACGTGCCGAGCAGATAGGTGCGTGCGTAGACGGCGCCCGCCCGCAATGTCGGGAAAACGAAATCGCGGACGAACGCTTCGCGCAGATCTTCGACGAAGCAGTCGTCTGCGCCCGAGCGCTTGGCTTTCTGAACCAGCCCCTGCAACTCGCCGGCGCCCTGCCCCACGTCGGCGGCGAAGCAGACGACGCGCGCGCCGTAGGTCTCACGCAGCCAGGGAACGATGGCGGAGGTATCGAGCCCGCCCGAATAGGCGAGCACCACGAGCGGGCCCGGTTTCCCGTTGGGTTGTTTATGCATATGGGTGCATAAAAATACATCGGGACGGGGATACCGCGCAAGGCGGCCATTGAGGAGGGGCGCAGCATGCTGCGCCCCTACCGTTCGTCACCACCCCCAACCCGGTCTATAGCGGGGCTTGATGTAATCCTCCGGGATGGTCGCGTTGAGCACGGCCCCCGTCTGCGGATTCACATCGAGCACCTGGGCCGTGCGCACCGCCAGGTTGCCGAGCAACACCATTTCCGTGAGCGGGCCGGAGTGGCCGGGAATGTTCGAACCGGCGGGCGTGCCGCCCTTGCACGCCGCGATCCACTCGGCGTAGACGCCTTCGGTGCGCGGATATTTCTGCGCCGGCGAATGGGCGGTGATCTCCGCCTGTTTCGCGTCATCCAGCAGCCGCGGGTTCTCGCCATAGATCCCGGCGAAGAGCTTGCCCGAATCGCCGATCCAGAGCTGGCCGCTGCTATCGAATGGCCAGGCGAGCGGATCGGTCACCTCCTTGGGCCGCGGCGGGTAGAGGCTGCCGTCGCGCCACACGACTTTGACCTCGGGCCGAGTCCCCTTCGCCGCGAAGTAATACGTGATCCGCGAGCACGCCGGCGCGGTTTCGGCGTACAGCTTCGTCGACTCGGGCTCGATGCGCGTGGGATATCCGAGATCGAGCGCCCAGAACGACGCGTCCATCGAGTGACACGCGATGTCGCCAAGCGCGCCCGTTCCGAAGTCCCACCAGCCGCGCCATTTGAACGGCGCGTAGGCGGGGTTGTACGGCCGCTCGGGAGCGGGGCCGAGCCACAAGTCCCAGTCGATCCAGGGTGGCGTGTAGTACTCCTCGAGCGGCCGGTCCAGCGCCTGCGGCCAGATGGGACGATTGGTCCAGAGCTGGATCTCGCGGACCGTCCCGATCGCGCCGGCCTCGACCCATTCGCGGATTTGGCGCGTGCCTTCTTCAGCGTGGCCCTGATTTCCCATCTGTGTCGCGACCTTGTACTTCGTCGCCGCCTCTTCGAGCTGCTTCACCTCCCACAGCGTGCGCGCCAGCGGTTTCTGAATGCGCGTGTGCTTCCCCAGCTTCATCGCCATCATGCCGGCGACGGTGTGCGTGTGGTCGGGCGTCGAGACGGTGACGGCATCGATACTCTTTCCTTCTTTATCGAGCAGCGCGCGAAAATCCTTGTAGCGCTTTGCCTTGGGGAATGCCGCGAACGACTGCGCGCCCTGGCGCTCGTCGACGTCGCACAGCGCGTAGATGTTCTCCGTCTTCCCGACGCCGCGGACGTCGTTCGCCCCCATTCCGCCGACGCCGATGCACGCGATGTTGAGCTTGTCACTTGGCGGCACGTGGCCGCGGCCCAGAACGTGGGCCGGTACGATCGTGAACGCGAAACCGCTCGCCGCCTGTTGGACGAAGCGACGCCGCGAAATACCCTTTTTTCTCATGGCAGTACCCGGATCTTGATGTTGCGGAAGGCTACGACGTCACCGTGATCCTGAAGCCCGATGTGTCCTTCCGAGTTGCGGCCAAAGTTCGGATGCGGCGCGAATTTGCTCTCCTTCACCTTTGCCTGAAAATCGGGACTACCGAATTCGTACTCGACCACTTTCACGCCATTGAGCCATTGCTCGACGTGATTGCCGTTCACGACAAGGCGGACGGCATTCCACTCGTTCGCCGGTTTGACGATGCCGGCAGGCGAAGGATAGAGATCGTAGGCCGCGCCGGCTGCCGTCATCCGCGATTGGCCGTCGGGGTGCCTCGCATCGTCCAGCACCTGCATCTCGGGCGCATTCCAGTAGATCGCATCGCTATCTTCACTCGCGCGATAGAAGATGCCGCTGTTGCCACCCGGTGAAATCTTCCACTCGAGCGCCAGCTCGAAATTCTTGAACTGCGGGTCGGTGATGATGTCCCCGGCCTCCGCGACGCGGGTCAACGCGCCGTCCTTGACCTGCCAACCCGCTGGCAGCGTGTGCTGGCGGTATCCTCTCCACCCCGCCCCGGTCTTTCCGTCGAAGAGGAGTTTCCATCCGGCGGCGCGCTCACTGTCGGTGAGGGTATTCGGCGTCGTGCTGCCGGAAGAGGCAGTGGGGGCCGGCTGCGCGGGCTGCTGCGGCGTCGAGCAACTCGCGCTGACGAGCAACAGCGCGGACACGAGCGACGTGCGAATCCGAATCACGTTCATGCGGGGAGTCCTGCGAGCTCCTGCAGCCGCACCTGCACGGCGCGACGGCCTCGCTCGCTGCGAGTGATGACGAGAATGGCGTCGTCACCGGCGATCGTGCCGATGATTTCGCTCCAGCCCGCGCCGTCCAGCGCGAGCCCCAATGCCTGCGCGCCGCCCGTCGTGGTCTTCAACACCAGCAACGGACCGACGCCTTCCGCGGACACGAGCATCGTGGGCAAGAGCTGCTCGAGATGCGGCCGCACGCCGGGATTGCTTTCCGGTGACGCCGCGTAATGCGAGCCGCCGTCGGGTGCGGCGACCTTGGCAAGTCCCAACTCACGAATGTCGCGCGACAACGTCGCCTGCGTCACGGTGTAGCCTTCGGCCTTCAATCGTTCGCGGAGCTGCTCCTGGCTACCCACCATGTCCTGCCGGATGATCCGCAGAATGGCCGCGTGCCGCTGGGTTTTCATGAGCCCGAAATCTGATGTACGATGCGACCGCTGACTACTGTAAGAATCGCGGTTGGGCGGTTGGGCGTTTGGGCGGTTAGCACGGCAAGATCTGCAGCCTTTCCGACCTCTAGGGAGCCGATTTCCGAGTCCCAGCCTAGCGCTCGCGCGCCTTCTATCGTCAGCATGCGTAATGCGTCGTCACGGGTGAAACCGGCAGCCTCCGCTTCCTTCCAGAGATCCAGGTCGCCGACGCTGATCACGGAGTCCGTGCCCAGGCCGACGGGAACACCCGCTTCGAGCAGCAGCCGCAGCGGTGCACTGCCGTGACGGTGCGCGGTATTCGATCGTGGGCAGTGCGCGACCGACGCGGCGGCTGCACGGAGCAACCGCACGTCCGACGGATCAATCTGCACGCAATGAATGCACAACGTTCCCCGCTGCAGGACGCCCAGTCGCATGAGGTAGCTGACCGGCGAAGAGCGCTGTGCCGCGATCGCGATGCCGCGCGCACGCAACGCGTCGGCAAAGGGGCCGGCTCCATCGCAGACGAGCGCGGTTTCGTCCCGTGATTCGGCGACGTGCACCGCGAGTGGCAAGCGTTCCACCTTCGCGAAGGCGGTTACGGCCTCGTACAACGGGGCACTGACCGTGTACGGAGCGTGCGGCGAGACTCCGAGCCGCAGCTGTGACGTCATCAAACCGTTCAGCGCTCGGACGGCCGTCTCGAGCTCGAGCAGGCTCGCGTCACGCTTGGCCGGATCGGGGCCGAAGACCTCCTGGTACACGATTCCCCGTCCCGCCAGGTCGTGCAGCGCGCGCATCACCGCGCCCGTGCTGCCCGTTTCCGCGATGCACGTGACACCCCGCGTCCAGCAGTCGCGCACTCCCGCGACCGCCGCCTCGTAGAACGCTTCGGCGCTCGTTGCGTCCTTGAGCTCGCGAACGCGGCGGATCCATTTGACGAACTCCGGCTCGTCGTGCCGGGCACCACCACCCAGGTGCGTCAGCTCGAGATGCGTGTGGCAATTGACGAGACCCGGCACCAATACGTGATCTGGAAATTCAAGCGCTTCACAGTCGGGGGGAATGGGGACACGGGAATGGTGGTCGACGGCGGCAATCCGCCCGCTCGCATTCACGAGAACGGCGCCGTCCTCGATGGGCGGCGCCGTGACGGGATGCACCCGACCAGCTCGGATCCGGAGCAAGACTTAGGGCGTGACGCCCACGCCAAACGGCGTGTGCACCTGGCACACCTGTGTCGGCTCCGTGCCCGGATAGAACCACTCCCAACGCCGCACTTCGAGTGGGCAGAATGGCGTCGCCAAGAACCCGTTTGACCAGTCGACCTCCCGAGTCACGAGATTATCGGGCCGTGCCCAATCGGCGGGTGCGGGCCGGCGCTCGTACACGTCGCGCATGAACTTCGTCCACGCCGGCGCGACGATGCGGCCGCCGCCGGCGTTGTTCATGATCCGCCGCTGCAGGTCGTATCCGACCCAGATACCGGTCACGATTTCCGGCGTGAATCCGACGAACCAGGCGTCGGTGTAATCATCCGTCGTTCCCGTCTTGCCGGCCATCGGGATGTGCAGGCCGCCGACGGCGCCGGCCGCGGTGCCGCAGCGGTGCGGCCCCGTCCCCGGCTGGCAGCGCATCACGTCGCGCATCATGTCGAGCATGAGCCAATTGTGCTCGGGATCGAGCACCTGCTCGCGCTTGACCGTCGACTGGTACAGGATGTTGCCTTGTCGATCCTCGATCCGCTGGATGCCGATCGGATCGACGCGCACGCCGCCGTTGGCGAACGCCGTATACGCGGCGATCAGCTCGATCGGCTTCGCTTCGCGCGCGCCGATGTGAATCGACGGATAGGGCGGCAGCGGCGTCGTGATTCCGTAGCGCCGCGCCTCACCGATCACCGTCTGCTCACCCAGCGCCATGCCGAGCTTGATCGTCGAGAGGTTGCGCGACAGGTAGAGCGACTGGCGCATCGGCACGGGGCCGAGCGTCGTGTCGTCATAGTCCTTCGGCTGCCAGAGCGAGCTGTCGAGCTGGATCACCGGCGGGTTCAGCGGCGTGTCGTCGAGCATCTCCGTGACGGGATGTCCGGCGCGCACCGCGGCCGAATAGACGAACGGCTTGAACGTGGAGCCGGGCGGCCGCGCCGACTGTGTCACGCGATTCCACTTGGAGTCGACGAAATCGCGGCCGCCGACCATCGCCAGGATGTTGCCGGTGCGCGCATCGAGCGCGAGCAGCGCGCCCTGGAGGTATGGCGCGAATGGTCCCTGATCGTCGGGCGTTGCGCGACCGGCTTCGACGTATTCGCGATACGGCTTGCCCTCGAATTTCCCGTTCGAGTACACGCCCGACTCTATCTCGTCGAGCTGCGACTCGAGCGCCTGCTCAGCCGCCTCCTGCAAGTCAAGGTCGAGCGTCGTGTAGATCCGCAGTCCCTTCTCGTAGAGATCGCGGCCGAAGCGCGGTTCGAGGAAGGTCGAACGCAACCACTCGACGAAATAGGGCGCCACGTCGCCGTAGCTGGTCCGTCGGGTCGTCAGGACCAGCGGATACGCCTTCCAGAACTCGTCGTCTTCGGGACTCAGGAATCCCTGATCGCGCATCAGGTTCAGCACCGCGTTGCGACGGCGGATGGCCCGGTCGGGATGCGTGCGAGGATTGTATGTCCCCGGCGCTTTCGGGAGAGCGGCGAGTGTCGCTGCTTCGGCGACGTTCAGATCGCGCGCCGATTTGCCGAAGAACACCTGCGCCGCCGCCTCGACACCGGAAACGTTGGGGCCGAGGCTGATCTGATTCAGGTACAGCTCGAGGATCGTGTCCTTGGGGAAGGCGCGCTCGAGCTCGACCGCTACCCGCGCTTCGCGAAGCTTGCGGGCGATCTTCTTCTCACGGCCGAGATGTTCGGGGAAGACGTTGCGCGCGAGCTGCATCGTGATCGTCGAGAACCCCTGCGTGTAATGCAGCGACGTCACGTTGGCTTTGAGCGCGCCGAAGATCCGCCAGTAGTCGATACCGTTGTGATCGTAGAAGCGCTTGTCCTCGACGGCGATGAACGCCTGCCGCACGTACACCGGAATCTTGTCGAGCGGCAGTACCGTGCGGTGCTCGATGCCGTACTCGCTGATGAGCCGACCATCGGCGGCGTAGACTTTGGATGACTGGATTTGCGGATTCCGCTCGGGGCTGATCCGCATGATGCTGGGACACCGCTCAGCGGCGCAGACGCGTGTCCACGAGCCGTAGGCGACGCCGCTTCCGTACAGCAGTGCGAGCGCCGTGGCGACCAAGACGCGCTTGCGCTGCACCGGCTCGTACCACCACCGGATGAAAAACGGGCGGCGAGGTACCTGGGCGGCGGGCGGAGTCGGCTTCGGAGGCGGTGTCAGAGAGGCCATCTGCATCAAAAGTTAGTGACCTCGAAGTCCGCTTGCCAGCGTCGCACGTTCGCTCTACGATTCGCCGCCATGTCCTCCCCAGACGTACTGCGCGAGCTTGAATGGCGCGGCTTTGTCCAGCAGGCAACGCCGGGCCTGGCCGCGCATTTCGCCAAGGGCCCGGTCACCGCGTACTGCGGCTTCGATCCGACTGCTCCGTCATTGCAACTCGGCAACCTGATGCCGCTCATGTTGCTCGCCAACCTGCAACGAGCGGGCAACCGTCCGATCGTGCTGATGGGCGGGGGCACGGGATTGATCGGCGATCCGTCGGGGAAAGCCGGCGAGCGGCCGCTGCTCTCAAAGGAGCAGATCCGCGAGAATCTCCAACGCCAGCGCGATCAGATGGCGCGCTTTCTCGAATTCGGTGCGGGACCGACGGCGGCATTACTGCTCGACAACGCCAAGTGGCTCGGCGATCAGAAGCTGATTGATTTCCTGCGCGACGTCGGCAAGCACTTTACGGTGAACGTCATGCTGCAGAAGGAATCGGTGAAGGCGCGTCTCGAGAGCGGGCTCTCGTTCACCGAATTCAGCTACATGCTGCTGCAAGCGTATGACTTCCTGCATCTGTTCCGCGAACGGCAGTGCACCCTGCAAGTGGGCGGCAGCGATCAGTGGGGCAACATCACTGCCGGCTGCGAGCTGATTCGCCGGGTCGCAAACGCCGAGGTGCACGCCCTCGTCGCGCCGCTCGTCACGATGGCGTCGGGGCAAAAGTTCGGTAAGACGGAAATGGGTGCGATCTACCTCGATCCGCAGCTGACGTCGCCCTACAAATTCTACCAGTTTTGGATCAACGTCGACGATCGCGACGTCGAGAAATATCTGAAACTGTTCACGCTGAAGGCGCGCAGCGAAATCGAGGACTGGGCGGCGCAGCAGACGCGCGATCCCGCCGGGAGGCCCGCGCAGCGCGCGCTTGCGGTCGATGTGACGACGCGGGTGCACGGCATCGACGTCCTCCACGGCGTCGTCCGCGCGTCCGCAATCCTGTTCGGCGAGGAAGAGTCCCGCAACGCGGACGCGCGCGTGTTCGACATCCTGGCGCAGGAAATTCCCACGGCGATGGCGGAAGCTGCGGACACCACGATTGTCGATGCCGTGATTCAGGCCGGGCTCGCCAAGTCCAAAAATGAAGCGCGCCGGGCGATCGAGCAGGGCGGCATTTATCTGAATCAGCAGCGGATCGACGACGTCGCGCGGACGCTAGGACCGGGAGACTGGATTGCCGGCCGTAACGCCCTGCTACGCAAAGGCAAGAAGGAATACGCGCTGCTGAGAAAAGCAGGCTGACGCTGGACAAGCGCCTGCAGCTGCTGGTCGAAGTCTTCGATCAGGCCTATCGCGCCCCGTCATGGCACGGCACGCCGCTGAAAGGCGCGCTGCGCGGCGTGAGCGCGCGCGACGCGCTGTGGCGACCGGGCTCCAAGCGTCACTGCATCTGGGAGCTGGTGCTCCACACCGCGTACTGGAAATGCCTGGTGCGGCGCCGCCTGTTACGCGATGCGGAGATCTCGTTTCCGCGCAGCAGGGCGAATTGGCCGCAGCTTCCTCCCCGCACCAATGAGGCCGCGTGGCGGCGCGACCGTGCGCTGCTCGACGAACAGCATGCGTTGTTGCGGCGCGCCATCGTCGGTCTCGATCCTCGGCAGCTCGAGCGACACGGCTGGCATTCCCGATGGCGCGTGAAGGCTGAAATCTACGGCATCGCGTCACACGATCTTTACCACGCCGGACAAATACAGTTGCTAAAGAGGCTAAGGCACTAAGAGGCCAAGGGGCTCACGGTGTTCATCGGGCATTACGCTCTGGGATTCGCCGCGAAGGGCGCGGCCCCACGCACGAGCCTGGGCCATCTCTTCATCGCCCCCAGCCTGGCTGATCTCTTATGGCCGTCCTTCGTCCTGCTCGGATGGGAGCAGGTACACATCGTCGGCGGATCGAATCCGTTCCTCATACTCTGCGCGCGCGCGACGGCATCGGCCGCTGGGGTCTCTGGTCACTCGTGTTATTGCTCGCGCTGGGCTACTACGGCTCGCTGTTTACACCACCGCCCCCGAGCACGAACGCGCTCGCGATCGGCGGCATCATCTTCGGCTGGGTGTTTGTGTCGCTAGCGTGGTGGGTGGACAGACATCGTGAGGTCGCGGCGGTGTCCGTTTACCCCGGGGCGCCGCCCCGGGGTTAGCCAAGGTCGTCGAGAACCTCGATCACCTTCTCCATCTCTTCCATCGTGTTGTAGCAGTGCGGCGAAAGGCGAATCGCGCCCTCGCGGAGGCTGCACACCACGTGCGCGCGCTTCATGCCGTGATAGGCTTCGACCGGTTTCGCCGGCGCGACGCAGAGAATCGCCGAGCGGTGGCGCTCGTCGAGCGGTGACGCGATGCGCACGTCGTTCTCCTGCGCCCACTTCACAACCGGCTCGTGCATCGCGCGCGTGACTTCAGCGACGTCGCGAACGCCGATTTCCAGCAGCAGCCCCAGGGACGTCGTCATGCCGACGAAGTCCTGATACGGCAGCGTGATCATCTCAAAGCGGCGCGCATCGGAGCGGAATGTCGGGTTGTACTCGGTGAGTCGCGAGAAGTCGTCCGTCCCCTCGAAGGCCATCCAGCCGGTGATCGTCGGCTCGAGCTGCTCGATCAGCTCCTTGCGCACATACACAAATCCCGAGCCCCACGGCGACAACAGCCACTTCTGCCCGCCACATGAAAGGATATCGATCGGCGTGTCGCGCACATCGAGCACCGAATTGCCGATGCCCTGTATGCCGTCGACCACAAGAAAAGTGCCGTTGGCGCGGCAGGCGGCGCCGAGTTTCTTCAGGTCGGCGCGATAGCCGTTCGAGAACTGCACGAAGGAGACGGCGAGCACGCGTACGCCGGGATCGCGCAGCCGCTCGAGCAGGTGCTCTTCGTCGGGCCACCCTTCCGGCCGGCAGCGCGCCATCTCGACCTTGATCCCCTGCTCCCGCAGCAGCAACCACGGGTAGACGTTCGCCGGAAACTCCTTGTCAGAAAGCAGGACCGTATCTCCCGCTTTGAGCGGCAACGCCTGGGCCGCGAGGTGCAGCCCGAAACCGGTATTTGTGGCGAGGGCGATCTCGGACGGGTCTGCATTGATGAGTTGCGCGATACCGAGTCGGGCCGCCGCGAGACCGCTGAACAGCTCGCGGTCCGGCAGGAGATGTGGAGCGGTGCGTTTGGCCGTGAATTCGTCGAGCGCGCGGCGCGTGCGCTCGGGGATCGGCCCTATGGATGCGTTGTTGAGATAAATCGTGTCGGCCGTCCACGGGAACTCGGCGGTGCGCAGCGCCTTGAACGTCTCGCGCAGCGCGCGGACGTGCGTGGGGTGATAGGCGATCTCCGTCATACGATGCGCGTCTGGGCGCGCACATCGAGGGCGTCGCGCAGGCCGTCGCCGAGCAGGTTGAGTCCCAGGACGGCGACGCCGATCGCGACCCCCGGCGCGATCGAGACCCATGGGGCCACGCGCAGCAGATCGCGTCCCTCGGCGACCATCGCGCCCCACGACGGCGTTGGCGGTTGCGCGCCGAGTCCGATGAACGACAACGCGGCCTCCGCCATGATCGCACCGCCGATGCCGAGCGTCGCCGCAACAATCACGGGCGCGATCACGTTGGGCAGCAAGTGCCGCGCGATAATGCGGACATCCGATGCACCGAGCGCGCGTGCCGCCTGCACGTACTCGAGACCGCGGGCGAGCAGTACCTGGCCGCGCACGAGCCTGGCCATGCCGGCCCATCCGACGAGCCCGATGACGACAAAGACGATCGGCAGCGACGGCTTTACGGCCGCCGCGATGGCGATGAGCAACAATAAGGAAGGAAACGCGAGCGTCACGTCCGCGACGCGCATGATCACGCTGTCCATCCAGCGGCCGTAGAAGCCCGCGAGCAGGCCGAGGGTGACGCCGATCGTGAGCGCGATGCTTTGACTGATGAGCCCGACCGCCAATGATAGTCGCGCGCCGTAGAGAAGGCGGGACAGCACGTCGCGGCCCTGGGCGTCGCTTCCGAGGAGGAAGGTGTGTGATGGTGGACGCAGACTCGCGGCGAGATTGCCGCGAAACGGATCGCCCGGCGAGAGCCAGGGCGCGAGCAACGCCAGTACCGCGAGGACACCGACTACCGCCAGCCCAAAGCGGGCCCAAGGATCACGCGCGAGTCGGGTCCAAAAGAGTGGCGCCGGCATGGGGGTCTCGACTACGTTACTCGGGACTCAACCCCCCGGGCAAGCGGATAGCGCTGTGAAGAGAGACACACCGTTCACCCTCGTGCTGGGCGGCGGCGGCATGAAGGGTGTCGCCCACGTCGGCGTGCTCCAGGCCTTGCTCGAGCGCGGTCACCGGCCGACCCGGATCATCGGGTCGAGCGTCGGTGCGCTCGTCGGCGCCGCGTGGGCGGGGGGCATGGGCCTCGCCAAGCTGCGCGAGATCGCGCTCGGGCTGCGGCGCAAAGACCTGTTCGCGGTCGCCCACGCCGACATGGCGTTCAAGCGCATGCGCTCGCCGGCGCTGTTCCGCAGGGAGCCGCTCGAGAATCTCATCAAGCGCACGGTCGGCGATCTCACGTTCCAGCAGCTCGATCCCCCCGTCGTCGTCAATACCGTCGATATCAATTCCGGAATGGAAGTCTTCTGGGGGTTGCCGGGCCTGGACGACATTCGCGTCGCCGATGCCGTGTTCGCCTCATGCGCGCTGCCGGGCTACTACCCGCCGCATGAAATCGGCGGCCGTTTCTTCGTCGATGGCGCCGTCGTCGCCAACGTGCCGTTCGACGCGGCGCGCGCACTCGGGCCCGAGCTGATCATCGCGGTGGACGTCTCGGCCTCGAGCGTGCTCACGGCGGATGCGCAAGACGAGGGCTTTGCGGGTGTGTTCGCGCGCGCAACGGAGATTCTCATGCAAACGCTGCTCGAGCAGCGTGTGCGCACCTGGACCACGCCGCCGGTCTACTACATCCAGCCCCGCGTCGAGCACGTGTCGCTGTTTTCATTCGATCACCTGCGCGAGGAGGTCGAGGAGGGCTATCGCGCGACGAGCGCCGCGCTCGATCGCGAGGATGAATGGCCTGAGCCGGGCGACGTGGGAATTTTCCCGAAGCGCCGGGTCGTGGTCCGGGTGGAGCGCGATCGCTGCATCGGGTGCGGCACGTGCCTCGTGCAGGCCCCGCAGGGAATGTTCGTGCTCGATTCGGAGCGGAAGGCGGTGGTGACGCAGCCGGATCAGGAATGGTCGCCACTCGATGGCGGCTACATTCGGCATTGCCCGACCTACGCGATTATCGCGCGGCCGGCTGAGCAGGCGAGTACGTTGCGCCGATCTGGCTGAGCTAGGAGGAGACCTGTGATTCGATGTCCCGCAGGTCGCGGATCACACGGTCCCAGTTGTAGTAGGTCTCGATCGCCTTACGGCCCGCTTGCCCGAGACGGCGCGCCAGCAGCTGATCGCCGAGCAGCCGCTTGAGCGCGGCGGCAACGGCGTCGGGATCGTCAGGATTCACCACGAAGCCGGTTTCGCCGTCATTGACCGCTTCGGCCAATCCGCCCGACTGACCCGCGATCACCGGCAAGCCCGAGGCGCTCGCCTCGGCGAGCGCGACACCGAATCCTTCGACGCGCGATCCGTCCGCCCGGCGGGACACGCCGATGTACGCGCTCGCGATGTTGAAGACGGCGGGCAGCTCCGCTTCCGGAACGTTGCCGACGAACCGGACATGATCCGCGATCTGTAGCTCCCCCGCCATCTTCTGATACGCTTTCCTCTTCTTACCGCTGCCGACGATCAGGTAATTGATGTCCAGGCCATCGGACCGGCACTGCGCGACCGCCTTGAGCGCCATGTCGACGCCCTTGTAGGCCTCGAGCCGTGCCACGGTGAGCACCCATTCGCCGCCGTTCAATCCATAGCGCGTTCGCACCGCGCGCGTGTCGATACCGGGACGGAACTGCTCCGGATCAGTGCCGAGCGGGACGAGTCGGACGGTCTCAGCGAGCGGATCGAGTCCCAATTCACGCAACACCTTCTGCGCCTGCTCGCGCGTCCATTGACTGTTCGCGACGACCGCGACGGCGGATCCTAACAGCGCCTTCGCGGTCTTGCGCGCGAAGCGCGAGTGATGGATCGCGTGCAGCTCTTTCAGCAGATCGCCGCCGTGCACGAAGACGCCGTACTTCGTGCCGACGCGCTCGTGCATCCATTTGGCGGGATAGGTGCAGGGTCTGATCGAATCGCACCACGCGAAGCGCGGCTTGTGCTGGCGGGCGAGCGAGGCGACGCGACGCGCCCAGAACAGCAAGCCGGCGAGATTGCGCAGTGCCTTGCTCGGCACCGGCAACCGGTCGACGACAGCGCCGCTGAAGCGCACGTCGGAGTCCTGGGAATCGCGATGCTGGCCGGTCGAGACGAGGAGCTCGCCGCGGGGGTAACGACGCGTGACCTCGCCCATCATGCGGGCGATGCCGGTTTGCATCGGCGGAAACTCGCCGGTCAGAAGAAAAGTCTTAGCCATCGACTTTATGCTGCAGATCCCATAGCCGGACGTACTTGAGGAACACATGCACCGCCGCGAGGCCGGACAGCACCGCGCCTCGCCACCCATCGAGCACACCAAGACGCACGAAGTACACTTTGAAAAACGTCGCGGGCGGGCGCAGGAGAATGTCAGGCAGATGCGCTCGCCGGCCGCGCTCGGCCATCTCTTCCGCGCTCCAGGTGGCGTAGCGGTCCAGCTTTTCAAGATGATGTGACAAGTCGCGGTAGGGAACATGCAACAGCGACGCACGCAAACGTCCGATGTCGTCGACGTGTTCCAAATGCTCGTGCACTCGCCGCTCCACAAAGCGGCGATCGCGCTGGAACAGTCGGATCACCCAATCGTCTCCCCAGCCGCTGTACCGCATGGTGCGACCCAGGTACATGTTGGCCCGACGCACCGCGTAGGCGGGATGAGCCGGTGTGGCCACGGTTGCCCCGATTTCCTCAGCGAGATCGCGGCCGACCCGCTCATCGGCATCGACCGCGAACACCCACTGGTTGCGCGCAGCCGCGATCGCGGCGTTGCGCTGCGCCGCAATCGTATTCCACCGGCCCTGTAATACCGTCGCGCCCGCGGCTGCGGCCGCTCTCGTCGTTTCATCGCTCGAGCCGCCATCCGCGACGATGACCTCGTCGGCCCATGTGACCGCGCGAACGCAGTCTGCGATCTGATTTGCTTCGTTGAGAGTTGGGATGACGGCCGTCACCGGTGTCGGCATGTTCCGAAGTCTAACGGGACGGTTCCCCCGCGAGCAATCGCCGCCCCCTCGGCCGGGGCGTCCTGGTCCCAAGGTAGTTATACTGGGACTCCGATGCACGTCGTGATCGCTTCACATCACCGACTGCCGGTTGAAGGCTATGGCGGACCACAACGCGTCGTCGTTGCGTTGGTTCGCGGGCTCGCCGCTCACGGTCATCGGGTCAGCGTCATTGCCCAACCCGGCACCCGCCTCACTGAAGCATCGAAGGTCATCGAGGTCGCCCCGAGCATCCTCAAGAATACGGGTGGGGACCTTTCGCCTTTCGTGCCCGACGGCGCCGACGTCCTGCACGCGCATTTTCCGCTCAAACGGGGGGCCAAAGACCTCCCTTTCGTTCACACGCTGCACGGCAATTGGAAACCCGGCACCCCGCTCCCTCCCAACACCATTTTCCTCTCACGCGACCACGCCCAACGCCACGGCAGCGAGTCATTCGTGTACAACGGACTGGATCCCGCCGAGTACATCTTTCGCCGCCGCAAGGAGCAGTGGGATCTCTTCCTGGGCAAACTGCACAGCGACCGCGGTTATCACTGGGCCGTGGATGCGGCGAAGAGCACCGGCAGAAGACTGATCGTCGCGGGTGGCTGGCGGCCCAGCTTCACCGGCGTCATCAAGTACGTCGGCGAAGTCGGCGGGAAGCGCAAAGCGGTGCTGCTGGCGCGCGCGCGTTGTCTCTGGATGCCGGCCCAATGGGACGAGCCGTTCGGACTCCCGACGATCGAGGCGCTGTTCTCCGGCACGCCCGTGCTCGGCACCAAACGCGGCGCCCTGCCGGAGATCCTGACGCCGGCGGTTGGCGCGGTCTGCAAGACGCTCGACGAAATGATCGCGGCGGCGCAAACGATCGGCACGCGCGATCCGGCGGCCTGCCGCACGCACGCCGAGCGCTGGTTCACCCATCTCGTGATGGCCGCGGAGTACGTCCGCATGTATCAGGCGGTGATCTCGAGCGGAACGCTCCCCAAGGGCCGCGCAACGCAAGACGAAGTGGGAGGGGGGGGCCGCTAGCCCTGCACGTCGCCATCGCGTCGCGCCATCCTCTGCCGGCACGCGGATACGGTGGAACGCAGCGGGTCGTCGTGGCTTTGATCGAAGGTCTCGCGGCGCTTGGTCACCGCGTCTCACTGCTCGCGCCACAAGGTACTCACGTGCCCGGCGCCACGGTGATCGATGTGCCGGCCGCCGTGCTGCTCGGCCGCGAGGGTGACGTACGCAGTCACGTCCCGGCCGGCGTCGAAGTCCTGCACGCGCACTACGTCGTGCCCCGGCTGCCAGGCGGCGTTCCTTTCGTCCAGACGTTGCACGGGAATCTCGCGGCCGGCGACGCGGTGCCTCCCAACACCGTGTTCTTGTCGCGGAATCACGCGCGACGCCATGGTGCGACGACCTTCGCTTACAACGGCCTCAATCCCGCCGATTTCACGTTCCGCGCGCACAAGGACGACTACGATCTATTCATCGGCAGGCTGCACAGCGTGAAGGGGTACCGCTGGGCCATCGAGGCTGCGAAGCGCACCGGCCGGCGCCTCATCGTCGCCGGAGGGTGGCGGCCCAGTTTCCGCCGTCGCATCCGTTACGCCGGGGTCGTGGATAGCGCCCGCAAGCGCGAGCTGCTCGCCGGCGCGCGGTGCCTGTGGATGCCCGCGTTGTGGGACGAGCCGTTCGGCCTCACGCTCATCGAGGCGCTGTTTTCGGGAACGCCCGTCGTCGGAACCCGCCGCGGCGCACTCCCTGAGATCGTGACTCCCGCCGTCGGCGCGCTGGGCGACACGCTCGACGAATTGATCGCGGCTTCGCGCACGATCGAGACCCGCTCAGCGGAGGCGTGCCGGGCGCATGCGGAGCGGTACTTCACACACATCACGATGGCGGAGCAGTACCTGAGTCTGTATCGAAATCTGCTCGCGACCGGCGCGCTGGGCCCCGGCCGGCCCACTCCCTACACGATCTCGTAATTGCGGAACTCGAACACGCGGCCGCCCGTCAGCCGCTCCACCCAGTCCGAGAGGTAAAAGCGCAGGTGCTCGGGCTTGAAGTGCGCGGGGCCGATCACGCGCGCGGGATCGTGGCTCCGCTTTGCAATCCATTCGCGCGCGGCCGTGGGGTGCTCGCCCGTGAAGTGCCGCAGCAGCGGGGTCCATTCCAGGAAGCCACGTGCCTGCTCCTTTTCCGAACGCTCGGCGCTCCACGGATAAATCGTCTTCGAGATCTCGAGCTTCTCTTTGATGGCGTGAGCGGGGCGGGCCCAGCCGTAGTGAAACATCACCGCCTCGGTCGCGCGGGCGCGGATTTTTCGGTTATTCGGGCCCACGCGAAATCCCTGCGCGCCTTGATAGGGATGGATGTCTTTGCCGAGTCGGATGCAGCGCACCTCACGGCGATACCAGCGCCTGCTCGTGGCAATCCGATCGAAGGCGCCGTAGAAATGCAGGTACTTCACGAGTAACCCTTCCACCCTTTCATCTTTATCCCACTCGGCGACCCTCTCCTTGAGGATCTGGGCGCCGCGCTCGTGCAGCACTTCGTCCGCCTGGATGTAGATGCCCCACGAGCCGCGGCACGCGTCCATGGCGCGCTGCGTCTCGATGGACAGCATGACGTTTTTCTTGGTGAAATCCCACTCGGTATCGACGATGCGAACCCGCGGGTCGTCGATCGACGCGACCAGATCGCGCGTCTCATCTTCGGACTTACCGACGTTGACGACGACTTCGTCGCAGACCGCCAGCACCGACTCGATCGCCGGAACGATCGGAAAGTCCAGCTTGACCGCGTTCCGCACCAGCGTGAATCCCGACAACACGTCAGGTTCGGAACTGCAGGTTGTACAAGCGGCGGTAAAGACCGTCCGCAACGAGCAGATGGTCGTGACTGCCGCGCTCCACGATCCGGCCTTCCGCCAGCACGACGATGAAGTCCGCATGCTGCACCGTCGCGAGCCGATGCGCGATCACGAATACGGTGCGATGCGCCATCAACCGCTCGATGGCCTCCTGCACCAGCCGCTCCGATTCGGTGTCGAGCGCGCTCGTCGCTTCGTCGAGAATCAGAATCGGCGGATCGCGCAGGAGCGCGCGCGCGATCGCGATGCGCTGGCGCTGGCCGCCGCTGAGCCGGGTGCCGCGCTCACCGAGCAGCGTGCGGTAGCCTTCCGGCAGTCGCATGATGAATTCGTCCGCGTTCGCCGCGCGCGCGGCCGCGCGTACCTGCTCGAGCGGCACATCCCTCAGACCGTAGGCGATGTTCGCAAGCACGCTGTCGTTGAGCAGCACCGTCTCCTGCGACACGATGCCCATCAGCCGCCGCAGCGACGTCCGCGTGTAGTTCGTCAGCGGGACGCCATCGAGCAGGATTGCGCCGCGCGTCGGCTCGTAGAAGCGCGGCAGCAGGTCGACGAGCGTGGTCTTCCCGGCACCGGACGGACCGACGATCGCGACCACCTGTCCCCGCTGCACTTCGAGATCGACGTCACGCAGCACGGCTTCCCCCGCCTCATACTCGAACGACACACCGCGGAATTCGATGCGCTCGTTGAACTCGGCGGTCGTCTCGCCGGGGCGGTCTCCCTCCGCGGATGGCAGGTCGAGCACCTCGAACACGCGCTCCGCCGACGCGACCGCCGCGGCCATGGTCGCGGGGTAGTTCGAGACCGACTTGATCGGCGACATCAGCCGCAGACTGACGGCGAGGAACGTGATCAGCACCGCGGGATCGAGCGTCGCCGACGCACCGAGCGCGAGCCGGGTGCCGACGACGAGGATCAACACGATCATCACACCGCCGAACACTTCGCTCACGGGGCCGGTGAGGCTCGAGTAGCGCTGCGCGCGCAAAACGCGCTTCCAATACCGCTCCGCGAGCTCGCGGAAGCGTTGCAGCTCGAACGCTTCCGCGACGTAGGCGCGCACCAGCTTCGCCGAGGCAATCATCTCGCCCACGTGGCTCGTGACCTCGCCCCGCTCGGCTGCCAGCTCGCGCGAGCGGCGGCGCAACCGGTTGATCATCGGCCGGATGATCAGCAGCAGCACCGGCGCAAGCAGCAACGACAGCAAGGTGAGCCGGACCGAGAGCCCGAAGAGAATCACGACGTAGACGAGAATGACGACGACGTTCTGGAGCAGCGAGGCCAAGGCCGCGCTCACGGCCGTTTTCGCCTGATCCGTATCGCTGATGATGCGCGCGATGATCTGGCCGCCGCGGGTGCGCTGGAAATAGCCGAGCGGCAGCGTCTGCAGATGCGCAAAGAGGCGCACCCGCAGGTCGCGGACGACGTTCTCCTGAATCGCCACGCTGCCGATCGACGCGAGAAACGACGTCAGGTTCTTGAGCAGCAGCGCGACGAGTAGGACGATGACGACGTTGCGCAGCGCGACTGCCGGCGCTCCGGCCTGGAGGAACGGTCCTGCGATCTTGTTGAGCACTACTTCGACCTGGGTGCTGCCCTCCACCGGCAACGCGGCATTGCCAAACAGCGTCCGGAGAAACGGAATCAGGAGGACGAAGGTGAAGCCATCGAGGATCGACGACACGACCGTCGCCACGATGGTTGCGGCAAACAGCAGCTTGTAGGGGCGCAGCAGCGTCAACAGCCGAGCGCCGCTGTGGCCCATTAGCGGGAGCCGCGCGGCGTGAGCAGCGCGACCGGCAGGATCATCTCCTCGGGCGTAGCGCCGCCGTGCAGGAATGCGCCGCGATAGCGCGCCTGGTACTCGCGCAGTTTGGTGGGATAGACGAAGAAACGGTCGCCGGTCGCCAGCAGGAGCCGCACACCCAGTCCCTTGGCCGGCAGACCGAACGACTTCAGATCTTCCACCGTAATCGCGGCTTCGGGATCTTCGGCGCGCAGATCCTCGCCGAACTTGTACCGCAGGTTGGCGGTGGCATCACGCTTCGCGAATACGGTGGCGGGCGTGTCGCAATGAATCGACCCGTGATCCGTCGTCAGCAACACGGGCACGTTACGCCGCTCGGCTTCCTGGAGCGCCGCGAGCACCGGCGAACGCTCGAACCAGGTGCGCGTGAGGCCGCGGAGCGCGTCGGCGTCGCGCGCGACTTCGTAGAGGATCGCGTTCTCGGAGCGGCCGTGCGTGAGCTGATCGATGAAGTTGAAGACCAATGCGGTGACGCCCGGCTGCGCGAGATGCGCCGGCAGACGCCGCAGCAGATCGGCGCCGTCGGCGGCGGTGAAGAGCTTTTCGTACCGGACGGGCACGGGCTCACCGATCAATTCCCGGAGCTGCTCGGTCAGCAGCTCGGGCTCATGCGCGTTCAGACTCTCTTCGTCGGTCGGTTGGCCCCACCATTCAGGATGGCGAGCGGCGATCTCCATGGGAAACATCCCGCTGAAGATCGCGTTGCGGGAGAACGGCGTCGCGGTCGGCAGAATGCTGTAATAGTGCGATTCCTCGACGTCGAAGAGCGGTGTCACGAGGTCGCGGAGCACTTCCCACTGATCGAGCCGCAGGCAGTCGATGAGGATGAACACGACGCGGCCGGTGCGCTTCAACGCCGGCACCAGGAATTCGGCGCCGACGTCCACCGAGAGCGGTGGGCGGTCGCGCTCCGGATCGGCGAGCCAACGCGGATAATGCTTGGTGATGAAGCCCGAGAAGTCTTTGCGCAGGCTCTGTTGCAGGGTGCGCAACGCCTCCTGCAGTCCCGGTTCGTCCGCCGCGGCAAGCCGAACCTCCCACCGCGCCAGCTCGGCGACCAGCTCGATCCACTCGCGCCACGCGAGCGCCGCGCCGCGCCGTCCCTCGAGCTCGCGGAAGCGGGTGACGAAGTCGCGCGCGAGGCGTTGCTGGCGTATGCGAGCGCCCTCGAGGAGCCGCGTGACGACCGAGAGCACCTGGCGCGGATGGACCGGCTTGACGAGGTAATCGTCGATCTGGGTGCCGATCGCGTCACGCAGCAGCGCGTCGTCCTCGCTCTGCGTGACCATGACGACGGCCATCGCGGGGTCGATCGCGCGAATCTCGGGCAGCAGGTCGAGCCCGCGGCGGCCCGGCATCTGCTCATCGAGCAGCACGATGCTGTACGGCTGGCGGCGCAACATGGCGAGCGCGTCGTCGCCGTGTGCCGCCTGCGCCACCGCGAAACCCTGCTGCTCGAGAAAGCGGCGATGCGCCGCCAACCCGTCGACTTCGTCGTCAACCCAGAGAATGCTTTTCGGACGCGGCATCGTCGTGACAAACTAGTCCCGCTGGCGAAGCCGGGCAACGCGCGACTACATTGGCCGCGTGTCGCGTGTCCTGTGCGTGCGGTTCAGCTCCATCGGCGACGTTCTGCTCACCACCCCCTTGTTGCGCGCATTGAAGCGTCGCCATCCCGACGCCGAGCTGTATTTCGTCACGAAGCGCTCCATGGCGCCGCTCGTGGAGAACAATCCCCATCTCACCGCGGTCGTCGCCCTCGAGCCGGGCGAGCGAATCACGAACCTGGCGCGGCGACTGCGCGCGCTCGAGCCAACCCACGGCCTCGACCTGCACGGCAGCCTGCGCAGCGCGGCGCTGCGGCTGCTCGTCCGCACGCGCTGGTCCGGCTACTCGAAACGCAAAATCGCGCGCACCGCGCTGATCGCGGCGCACATCGATCTCTATGGGAAGCGCGTCCCCGTGCCCGAGCGCTACTTCGAAGCCGTGCGCGCGTTCGACGTGCAGCCCGATGGCAAGCCTCCCGAATTCTTTCTCGCGCCAGAGCCCCGCGAGCGGATGGTACAGTGGCTTGGCGAACACCGACTACTCGACCGGCCGCTCGCGGCGATCGCGCCCGGCGCGGCGCACGCGACGAAACGCTGGCCGCTCGATCACTGGCGCGCGCTGGCGGATCGGCTGCGGCAAATGGGGTATGGGCTCGTCGCCGTCGGCGGACCGGACGATCGAGCGCTCGTCACGGAGCTGGGCGCCGGCGTCGTAAACGCCGCGGGTAAGCTGACGCTGCAAGAGACGGGCGCCTGCCTGGAACGCGCCGCCGTGGTGGTGTCCGGCGATACCGGGGTGATGCACATGGCGACGGGAGTCGGAACGCCGGTCGTCGCGCTGTTCGGGCCGACCGTCGAAGCGTTCGGATTCTTTCCCTACCAGGCACGCGCCACCGTGGTCCAGCGCGAGCTCACCTGCCGGCCCTGTTCCGCGATGGGGACGGAGCGGTGTCCGCTGGGACATCATCGCTGTCTGGTCGATATCGTGCCCGAGCAGGTGGCGGCCGCCGTGCAGAAGCTCGTCGCGTGAATTCGCCCGCCGAGGAACGGCTCGTCACGCTGATCGCCGAATCGGCGCGTGGCCCGCAGCGCGAGGGGTTGTTCGCGCTCTGGCTCGTCGTGCGCGCCGCGGAAGCACTCTTGCCCCCGGCCCCGGTGAGCGCCAGGAACCACCGGCGTCGCCTGCAGGCGCTCGAATCGCGGCTCGGCAGCCTCGCGCTTCCCGCTCCACTCAAGCGCGCGCTGGTCGCGGCGCGGCAGCATTTGGAGACGTCTACCCCCGACGCCGCGGCGCTCGTGCTCAGCCAGCTCGCGGCGCCCGCGCGCGATGTGCTCGGGGCGGAGGCGGCGGATGCCGTCACCGTTGCCGCGCGCACCGCCAGATTGCATTTATAGACCATGCCTTCTCCAGCCCGCCGATTCGAAAAGCGCCCCCCCTCGCTCGACGCGCTCGTCGAGCGCGTGGATGCACAGCGTCCCGGCGAGATCACCGGCGACACCGTCCCCACCGGCTTCGGCTCGCTCGACAAGGTGCTGGGCGGCGGGATGCGGCGGCGCGACTTGATCCTGCTGGGCGGCGACATCGGCAGCGGCAAGTCTGCGCTTGCGTTGGGCATCGCGCTGCGCGTAGCGCAGCAGTCGCTCGGCGTGGCGTTCCTGTCCGGTGAGATGAATGAAGAGCGGCTCATGGAGCGCGCGCTCGCCATCGAAGGCAAAGTGGCCGTCGATGAGCTGCGCGGCGCGAGACTGAACGATCAGGCGCGCGCCGGCGTCGGCGGCGCAGCCGTACGATTACGCGGTTTGCCGCTCACGTTTCTGCCGTTAGCCGGTGAGGATTTCGAGACCGCGTTCGAGCGGCTCGATCCGCTGCGACAGATCGGTTTGGTGGTGGTGGACTATCTGCAACTCGTTCCATCGCCCAAAGCGCGCACGACGCAGGATGAGGACACCGCTCTCGTGCTCCGTCACCTCAAGGCGCTGGCGCTGGCACGCCAAGTCGCTCTTCTCGTCGTCTCGCAGCTGCCGCGCTTTCAGGCGGAACGCCCCGACAAACGTCCGACGCTCGATGATTACGGCGTGCTGGGCGCACCCAAGCAGCACGCGGACGTGGTGCTCTCGATCTTCCGCGAAGAGATGTACAACCCGGGCGGCGGTGTGGATGGGGCGACGGAGCTGATCGTCGCGAAGAACCGCAATGGCCCGACTGGTTTCGTGGATCTCTACTTCTACCGCCGCTGGATGCGCTTCGAGGACATGCTCGACCCGCAATAACTACCGCTTCGTGGAATCCGTCGGAACGACGCCGATCATCGTGTAGGACGTGCCCGGGCCGCCCACGTTGGGATGCAACGTCAGCCACAGCGGCCGCTTCCCCTGCTCTGCGTAGATCGTCACCCCACCCTTGCCGTCGCTGACTGTCCGCTTCACGTCCCAGCCGTTCAGCGGCAGGGCGCGCAGGAACCAGCCGGCCACTTCCTTCATCGAATCGGGCGACGAGAGCACGAGCTGCGCCGCCTCTTCCCCGGCCGAGACGCTGACGAGGGTCGAGCGCGGATAGGCGAGCGTGCCGCTCAGCGCCTTGCCGGCGAGTTGTCGAGTCTGAGCGGTATTCTCGCCCGGGCGCTCGCAGCCGGCGAGCAATGCGAGCAGCATCGCAACATGAAGTGCGCGCGACATGGGCGGGAATGCTACCTGTGGCGCCGCGCGCGGGTCAAGTTATAAGTTGCATTGCGGAGGCGCCCCATGGCCGGTCACAGCAAGTGGAAACAGATCAAGCGCAAAAAGGCGGTCACGGACCAGAAGCGCGGCGCGGTTTTCACGCGGCTGATCCGCGAAATCACCATCGCGGCAAAGCAGGGGGGCGGAGATCCCGGCGGCAACCCGCGTCTCCGAACGGCGATCGACGCTGCCAAAGCCGAGAACATGCCGTGGGACAACATCGATCGCGCGATCAAGAAGGGCACCGGCGAGCTCGACGGCGTCACCTACGAAGAGGTGACCTATGAAGGATACGGTCCCGGCGGCGCCGCGCTGCTGATTCAGGTGACGACGGACAACGCGAATCGCACCGTCGCCGAGATCCGCAACGTCTTCACGCGCCACGGCGGCCACCTCGCCGCCACCAATGCCGTCGCGTGGATGTTCGATCGCAAAGGACAGATCGTAGTGGATGCGAAGGCGAACGAGGACACCACGATGGAGGCCGCCCTCGACGCCGGCGCCGAAGACATGGAGACCGAGGGCGACATCTATCTGATCACGACGCCCGCCGCGCAGCTCCATGCAGTGCAGGAGGCGTTGAAGAACAAGCAGCTGCCGGTGCAGAGCGCGGAGATCGCGATGGTTCCCAAGAACACCGTGAAGGTCGAGGGCAGCGACGCCAAGCGCCTGCTGCAGCTCGTCGAAGGCCTCGAAGAGATGGACGACGTGGCGAAGGTCTTTTCCAACTTCGACATCGACGCCGAGGCGATGGCGGCGGTGACGGGATGACGTGAGGGTCCTGGGCGTCGACCCCGGCACCGTGATCACCGGCTACGGTGTGATCGAAACGGGGAACGGGGGGGGCACTCCCGGGATGGGGCGACTTGTCGAATGCGGGGTCTTTCGGTTTAGCCGGAATAATTCGCTTCCCCACCGTCTCGCCGAGCTGCACCACGAAATCGCCAAACTCATCAAACGTCTCCAGCCTTCCGTGCTCGCGTTGGAAGACGCCTTCTATCATAAGAACGTCCGTACGACGCTCGTGCTCGGACATGCGCGCGGGGTTATCCTGCTCGCCGCGCAACAACAAGGGCTCGATATCGCCCAGTATGCACCGGCGATGATCAAGAAGACTGTGGTTGGCGCCGGAGGGGCGAAAAAGAATCAGGTCGGCGCAATGGTGGCCCACCTTTTGCGACTGAAGAACGCACCTCAGCCTGCCGATGCCGCCGACGGCGTCGCGGCCGCACTGACGTTCATCCTTCGTTCCCCCTCTCCGGAACGGAGAGGGGGGGAGGGGGTGAGAACATGATCGCGCAGCTCCGCGGCCGCCTCGCCGCCAAATCCGCCGACCGCGTCGTGGTCGAAACCGCCGGCGGTGTCGGCTACGAAGTCGTCGTGCCGCTCGGTGTGATGGAACGGCTGCCCTCCCCGGGAGCGGAGGTCACGCTCGCGACAGAGCTCGTCGTGCGTGAGGACGGCTGGGCGCTCTATGGATTCCTGGACGAAACCGAGCGCCGCTTTTTCCAGCGGCTCACGAGCGTCACGGGCGTCGGGCCCAAGATCGGAATCGCCCTGTTGTCGGCACTTGGCGTCGAACGCGGCGCGCGGGCGCTGCGGGAGAAAAACATCGCGCTGCTCTCATCGGTAAACGGGATCGGCCGCAAAACCGCCGAGCGACTCGCGCTCGAGCTGGGCGAGAAGGTCGAGGAGTTTACCGAAACACCGTCCGCCGCGCCGCCAGCTGGGAGCGAAGCCGCGCTCAAGGCGTTGGAGCGCCTGGGATACGCGACGCCCGAGGCGGATCGGGCGATCCGGCAGGCTTTGGCGGGGAACGGTGGAGCAAGCGGCGAGACCGAAGCGCTAGTGCGTCGGGCACTCCAGATTCTCACAACCCGATGACTGGACCACCACTAGAAGTCACGGCCGAATGGATCTGCACGCGCTGTGGCTCGACGAACCGGCGGCTCGTGCCCGTCGGCGCTACGCGTGCGGAGGATGTGTGCCTCCGCTGCCACACGCTCCACGTGATCGAGGCCGACAGCCGACCCGTGCGCTGGCGCGCGCAGGCCAAAGGCAGACGATCGGATAAATGGCTCGCTCGGAAATAACGACGCCCGAGGCGCTCGAGAACGAGCGCCTGACCGATGCCGCGCTGCGCCCATCGCGCCTGGATGAGTTCGTCGGCCAGTCGAAGGTCAAAGAGTCGCTCCAAATCGCGATCGACGCGGCCAAGCAGCGCAAGGAGCCGCTCGATCATGCGCTGTTCTTCGGCCCGCCCGGGCTCGGCAAGACCACGCTCGCCCTGCTCATGGCGAAAGAGCTGGGCGTCGATATCCGCACGACGTCGGGTCCGGTGCTCGAGCGTCCCGGCGACCTCGTGGGGATGCTCACCTCGCTCAAGGCGGGCGATATTTTCTTTATAGATGAAGTGCACCGCCTGCGGCCGGCGCTCGAGGAGTTTCTCTATCCGGCGATGGAAGAATTTCGCGTCGACGTGCGCATCGCCGATGGCCCGCACGCGCAGACGCTGCCGATGCAGCTCGAGCGGTTCACCCTCATCGGTGCGACGACGCGGTTCGGCCTGCTGACACCGCCGCTGCGCGCGCGCTTCGGACTGGTGGAGCGCCTTCATTATTATCCGCCCGACGATCTGGTGCAGATTATCACCCGGTCGGCCGGAATTCTCGGTGTGGCGGCCGACGCCGCCGGACTCGCCGAGATCGCGCGGCGCAGCCGGGGCACGCCGCGCGTCGCGAACCGGCTGCTGAAGCGCGTGCGCGACTACGCCCAGGTGCGCGCGGGTGGGAAGATCACATCCGCTGTCGCCGGCGAGGCGTTGAGGCGGCTCGACGTCGACGAGTTCGGACTGGACGACATGGATGCGCGCATTCTCAAGGCCATCATCGAAATGTTCGAGGGCGGGCCCGTCGGCGTGCAGACCATCGCCGCGGCGGTCGGCGAGGATCCGGGCACGCTCGAGGAGGTGTACGAACCCTTTCTGATGCAACAGGGATTTCTGGCACGCACGCCGCGGGGGCGTGTCGCCACGCCGGCGGCGTATCGGCATTTCGGCTTTGTTCCACCAAAATCCGCGGAGCAGGCGAGTATCTTTGACGGCTAGTGCACCGCCTCTCTGATTTCGACTACAATCTCCCTCCGGAGCAGATCGCCCAACATCCGCTGCCCGACCGAGCGGCGAGCCGGTTGCTCGTCCTCGATCGTGCCACGGGGAACACGCGACATCTTCACTTCGGCGATCTCGTCACGCTGATTCCCGCCGGCGATTTGCTGGTGCTCAATACGTCGCGCGTCATCCCCGCGCGGTTGCGCGGCAAACGGGATACGGGAAACGCGGAGATCCTGTTGGTCCGTGAGCTGGCTGATGGCGCATGGCTCGCGATGGGTCATCCCGGAGGAAAACTGAAGCCTGGCCGCCGCGTCGCGTTTGGCGAGGATAGCGCAGTCGAAGTCGTCGAGGTGCTCGGCGGCGGGCTGCGAAAGATTCGTTTCGTCGGCGCGCTCGATGCGCGCGCTACGCTCGCGAAGTACGGAGCAGTGCCGCTGCCGCCGTACATCCGCCGGCCACCGACTGACGCCGATCGCCAGCGGTACCAGACAGTGTACGCGACGCATGACGGCTCCGTGGCTGCGCCGACCGCCGGCCTGCATTTCACGACGGAGTTACTCGCGCTGATCCGCGAAAGAGGCGTCGCCCTCACGGCGATCGATTTGCATGTGGGTCCCGGCACGTTCAAGCCGGTCGAGACCGAAGATCTCGACCAACACACGATGCACGCGGAAGCATATGAGATTTCCGCCGACGCGGCCGGCTGGGTCAATAAGAAGCGACGCACCGTTTGGGCGGTGGGGACGACGGTATTGCGTGCACTCGAATCTGCGGTTGACGCCAACGGTCTAGTCCGCACCGGCGTGAGTGAGACCAACCTCTTCATTCGACCACCGTACGATTTCAAGGTCGTGACCAGACTGATCACGAACTTCCATCTCCCCCGCTCGACGCTGCTGATGCTGGTTTGCGCATTCGGTCGTTACGAACCGGTGATGGCGGCGTATCGAGAGGCGGTTCGGGAAGGCTACCGCTTCTATTCTTATGGCGACGCGATGGCGATCATCTGATGTTCGAATTCCGGGTTGACGCGACCTCGGGCGCGGCGCGGGCGGGTACGCTCACCCTGCCGCACGGCACCGTCGCGACGCCGGTCTTCATGCCGGTCGGCACGCAGGCGACCGTCCGCACGTTGTCTCCGGCCGATCTCCAAGCCGTCGGCGCGCACATCGTCCTCGCGAACACCTATCACCTGCACGTTCGTCCCGGCGAGGACGTCATCGAGCAGCTCGGCGGCCTCCACAAGTTCATGGCGTGGGACCGGCCACTGCTGACCGACTCCGGCGGTTTCCAGGTGTTCTCGCTCGAGGGCTTTCGCCGTGTCGACGAAGCGGGCGCCGAATTTCAGAGCCACGTGGACGGCGGCCGCCGATTGCTCACTCCCGAGCGCGCCATCGAAATCCAGGTGAAGCTCGGCGCTGACATTGCGATGGCGTTCGATCACGTCATACCCGGTGGTGCGGACGAAGCTACCGCGCGAGACGCTCTCGACAGGACACTCCGGTGGCTGGAGCGCTCTAAGAGACGCCACAACGAGCTGAAGATCGGCCGGCAAACGCTGTGGCCGATTATCCAGGGAGGCACGCTCCCCGCCCTGCGCACCGAATGTCTCGACCGCGTGATGGAATTAGGTCCGTGGACGGGCATCGCGATCGGCGGGCTCTCCGTCGGCGAGCCGAAGGACAAGATGTATACAACGGTGGAGGTCTTGGAGGAGCGGCTGCCGCCCGCGCTCCCCCGTTATCTTATGGGCGTCGGATTTCCGGCCGATCTCGTCGCGGCAGTCGAGCGCGGCGTCGACCTGTTCGACTGCGTGGCGCCGACGCGTGGCGGCCGCAACGGCTCCGCGTTCACGCCCGAAGGCACGTTGAACATCCGGAACGCGGCTTTCCGCACTGACGAGGGGCCGTTGGATCCGAGCTGTGACTGTGAGACGTGCACGACCTACTCGCGCGGCTACTTGCGGCATCTGTTCGCCGCCGGCGAGCTGCTCGGACTCAGGCTGCTGTCGCTGCACAACGTGCGGTATCTGATTCGTCTCGCTGAGGACATGCGCGCCGCCATTCAGCGAGGCGACTTTGCCGCCTGGGCCGGCGAGTGGCGCCGGCGTTATCAACACACTGGAGTCGCATGACGACCACCGCACTGCTGTCTTTGCTGCTCTTTGCTCCCTCGGGCCAGGGCGGGCCGGGCATGAGCGCCTTCATCATCCAGATCGGCTTGTTTATCGCGATCTTCTACTTCCTCCTGATCCGGCCGCAGCGCCGCCAGCAGCAACAGCACAAGGACCTGCTCTCATCGCTGCAGCGCGGCGACCAGGTCGTCACGTCGAGCGGCATCGTCGGCGAGGTCGTTCACATCAAGGACGATCAGGTCACGGTGCGGAGCGGCGAATCGAAGTTCGTCATGCTGCGCAGCGGTATCTCGAGCATCACCAACCGCACGGCCCCCCCCGCGGGCGTCCCCGCAGAGACCAGACAGGCGTGACCGTTCGCTCGCTTCACGTTCTGGGCTCACCCGTCCTGCGACAGCACGCCAAGCCTGTCAAGACGATGGACGAGGACGTGCGCCAGCTCGTGGAGGATCTGTTCGAGACCATGCGCGCGGCGAAGGGCGTCGGGCTCGCGGCCAATCAGCTCGGTGTGGCGCGTCGCGTCGCCGTCGTGGACGTCGGGGACGAAGATCCGCCGCCACTCGCACTCATCAATCCGGTGATTGTCGAGCGCAGCGAGGAGGAAGAAACGGCCGAGGAGGGCTGCCTCTCCATTCCCGAGATCTTCGGTGACGTGGATCGATCCGCAGGCATCGTTGTAGAAGCGTTGGACCTTGCCGGCAAGCCGTTCCGAGTGGAGGCCACGGGCTACAAGGCGCGCGCCATTCAGCACGAGATCGACCACCTCGATGGAATCCTCTTTCTCGATCATCTCAGCGCCGTGAAGCGCAACCTGCTGCTCTCCAAATGGAAGAAGTCCCGCAAGGGACAGACGGGGTACCTGAAGGAGGTCACGCCGGAGCCGGCGGGTGAGCTGTAAGTGCGCGTGGTCTTCTTCGGGACGCCAGAATTCGCGGTGCCGTCGTTACGCGCGCTGCTCGGCGAGGGCTTCGACGTCGTTGCCGTCGTCACCCAACCCGATGCACCGCACGGTCGCTCGCGTTCGCAGCTGATTCCGCCGCCCATCAAGGAAGTCGCAGAAGCCGAAGACCTGACCGTTCTGCAACCGGAAAAACCAACCGGCCGGGAGTTCCTCGATCGTCTCCGTGAATTGCGGCCGGACGTCGGGGTCGTAGTCGCGTACGGTCACATCCTGAAGCCGGAGCTGCTGTCGCTGCCGTCCCAGGGCATGCTCAACGTGCATCCGTCGCTGTTACCGGGCCTACGCGGCCCCGCGCCAGTCGAGTGGGCGATCATTCGCGGCCACGAAACAACGGGAGTGAGTATCATGCAGCTCGACGCGGGGATGGACTCGGGCCCGGTCCTGCACCAGATCCCGCATCGCATCGATCAGAGCGTGACGGGCGGTGAGCTGTCCGCGCATCTCGCCGAGATGGGCGCGCAGGCCTTGATCGAGACGCTCGCGATGCTGGAACAGAGCGACCCTCCGCCGAAACCGGTTCCGCAAAACGAGAGTCGAGCGACGTTCGCGCCGAAACTCACCCGCGAGATCGCGCACATCGATTGGACGAAGGACGCCCGCACGATCGGGCGTCTCGTGCGTGGACTCGATCCCCGACCAGGTGCTTGGACAGAGCTGAAGGGGGGGGGGGCCGAGATAAAGCTGTTCACGCCGAGAGTGATGGAGCCGCCCTTCCCAGGCACGGGCGCCCCCGGGGAAATTCTCTCCGCCGACGGCTCACTGATCATCGCCACGGGACCGTTCAAAGACATGGCCGGTGGTACGGTCGAGATCTTCGAGGTCCAGCCTGCGGGGAAAGCGCGGATGCCGGCGCAAGACTGGCTGCGTGGCGCCCGTCTGTCCCCGGGCGCAAAGTTTTCTTGAGACCGCCGCTGCCACGGCTGCATGCAATCACGGACGAGCGCATCGCGCGCCGCGCGGACCTCGAAGCGGTGGCACGTGCCCTGGCTGATGGCGGCGGCAGTGATCTGGCGTTTCACGCGCGAGGACGGGAACTGACGGGGCTCGAGCATTACCGCCTTTCGGTCCAACTTTCCAACCTTCCGTCGTTCTTGTTCATCAATGACCGTCTCGATATCGCACTCGCTGTTCCAGCAGCCGGCGTGCAGCTCGGGTCGAACAGTCTGCCGGTGGCCGCCGCCCGCGCATTCAACCCACTTTGGTGGATCGGTAAGTCGGTGCATGACTTGGCGGAGGCCGAAGCCGCAAGAGCCGAGGGAGCCGACTATCTTGTTGTAGGGCCGGTGTACGCGACTGCATCGCATCCATCGCGAAAACCGCTGGGGGTCGCACAGTTGCAGAAAATCGCGATGGCAGCCGGCGACCTGCCGGTGATTGCGATCGGCGGCATCACCGTGAATCGGGTGCGGGAAGTGAGAAACGACGGAGCGTACGGGATCGCCGCGATCCGGGCCTTTTGGGACGATGCTGAACCGGAGTTGACTGTGCGGCGCATGCGGGAGGAGTTGGTGGCGTGAAACAGCTGGTGGAGGTGGTGGTGAACGGAGAACGCAAGCAGCTCGCTCAGGGTGCGACCCTGCTCGAAGTCTTGGCTGAGCTGGAGCTCGATCCGCGCGCGGTGGTCGTCGAGCACAATCGCCGCATCGTGCGCCGGCCAGGACTCGGCGACGTGAAAGTCGCGGCCGGCGATGCGATCGAGCTCGTGCATTTTGTCGGTGGAGGGTGATGCGATGACAACCGCCGTGGAAACAGTACTGGATACACCGCTTACGATCGACGGACGCACGTTCCAGTCGCGTCTCATGGTGGGCACGGGGAAGTATCCCGACATGGACACGATGACGCGCGCGATCGAAGCGTCAGGCGCGGAAGTCGTGACGGTCGCCGTGCGCCGGGTGAACCTCGACCGCTCCAAAGAAACGAGTGTCCTTCACTTCCTCGACCCGAAGCGCGTCTTTCTGCTTGCCAACACGGCCGGTTGTTACACCGCCGCCGACGCGATCCGTTACGCACGACTGGCGCGCGAAGCGGGGTTCAACGACTTCGTCAAGCTCGAAGTCATTGGCGACGAAGAGACGCTCATGCCGGACGTGCAGGGCCTGCTCGAGGCCGCCAAGGTGCTCGTGCAGGAAGGATTCAAAGTTCTTGCCTACACGAACGAGGATCTCGTCACCGCGCTGCGGCTCGAGGATGCCGGCTGTGCCGCGGTCATGCCGCTGGCGTCGCCGATCGGCAGCGGACTCGGGCTGCTCAATCCGTTGAGCGTGCGGACAATCAAGCGACGGCTCCACGTTCCTGTGATCGTCGATGCCGGCGTCGGGACGGCATCCGATGCGTGCGTGACCATGGAGCAGGGCGTCGACGGGATTCTGATGAATACGGCGATCGCTGCAGCGCAGGATCCCGTCGCTATGGCGCACGCGATGCGGTTGGCAACGATCGCGGGACGCGCCGCCTACCTCGCGGGCCGGATGCCGCGACGCGAGATCGCCATGCCGTCCTCCCCCACCCGAGGCATGCTGGATTAAGGAAGCACCCGGGAGGACGCGGGGGACCGGAGGAGCCGCGCGTCGCGCGGCACTCGAGATTCTCCGCTCGGTACGCGCCGGAACACCCCTGGCCGACGCTCGCGACCGCCACCTCGCCGGGCTCGCGGAGCGTGACCGCCGGCTCGCGTATGAGCTGTCGGCCGGCGTGTTGCGGCGTCAGCGTGAGCTCGACACCGCCCTCGACCTCGGCCGCGCCGATCCGCGCCTCCACGACGTCCTGCGCCTCGGCGCGTACCAGCTGCGCTGGTTGACCCGCGTACCCTCGCATGCCGCGGTGTCGACGGCGGTCGAGCTCGCGCGGGAGACCGTCGGTGAGGTTAGCACCGGTTACGTGAATCACGTTCTGCGAAAACTTTCAGGAGCAGGGAGCAGGGAGCAGGAAGCAGAAAGCACGCATCCCGACTGGCTCGTGGCACGCTGGACTGCTCGTTTTGGTGCAGACGAAACTCGACAATTGGTTGCATGGAATGATCGCCGGCCCGCGCTCACGCTTCAGCCGGCCCGTTGGACGCAGGACCGCCTTCGCGCAGCCCTACAGGATCACGGGATCAGCTCAACCGATGCGCCATACGGGACAGGACTTCAGTTTGAACCTGCGCCCCGCTCGCTGCGCCCCGCTCCCAAGGATCTTCCGGGGTACAGCGAGGGAGCCTTCATCGTCCAGGATCCCGCCCACGCTCTTGTCTGTCGTTTCGCTCGCATCTCTCGAGGGGAGTTGGTGTACGATGCCTGCGCTGCTCCGGGCGGGAAGGCCGTCTCGCTCGAGGCGGCGGGCGCGCGAGTGCTTGCCGGAGACGCGCGCCGCGACCGGTTGCCGCGGCTCGCCGATACGGTTCGTCGCGCGGGAGTGGCGATTCGCGGCATCGCCGCCAATCTTGAGGCGGCGCCGATTCGTCTTCAGAGCCTGAATGCGGTGCTCGTCGATGCGCCATGCAGCGCGACCGGCACGATCCGGCGCCACCCTGATGCCCGTTGGCGCCTCACGCCTGCGATCTTCGCGCGCGCAGCCGCGCGCCAATCGCGGCTGCTCGCGGCCGGCGCCGCCCTCGTACGACCGGGCGGAGCGTTGATCTACGCTACCTGTTCACTCGAAGCGGAGGAGAATGCAGGCGTCGTGGACGATTTCTTGAGCCGGCATCCGGAATTCGCGCGGGCGCCAACGTTAGCGTCGCTTCCGGCCGAGTTGATCACGCGCGCGGGCGACTTCCAATCGCTGCCGCAACGCCACGGCATCGACGGCGCCTATGCGGTGCGGTTGATCAGGGCGTCGTGATGCGTATTCGTCGGCATTTCACTGCGTTGGGCGAGCGCGGCATCGCATTCAACCGGCGCCGGTTCCTGACCTGGCTGGGTCTCGGCGCAGGGGCGGTGTTGGCCGGTTACCTCACGGCCTACCTGATTCTCTTCCCCGCCCCGATCCTTCCCGGCCATCAGGCCGTGCCGCGAGTCTTGGGACTGACCGTCGCGGAGGCGCAGGCGGAGATCCAGAAATCGCAGCTCCAAGTGACCGACAGCGGCGCCGAGCCCCATCCAACCGCGCCGCAGGGCGTCGTCATCTGGCAGGATCCGCCACCAGGCGTGATCGCGCCCGAAGGAACGAAGGTGACCCTGGTGTCGAGCGCCGGCCCGCCCAAGATTCCGGTGCCGGACGTCGCCCGCCTCGATGCGGCGCTCGCACAGTCGCTCGTGACCGCCGCGGGACTGGTCGTCAGTCAGGTCGAGTCGGTGCAGGCAGCGGCGCCGACGGGACTCGCGATGCTCACCCGGCCACCGGCGGGAACCGCACTCGCTCCGGGCGCGGGTTTGACAGTGGTCGTGAGTCGCGGCGCGCCGACGATCTCGATCCCCGATCTGCTCGGCATGGCGTCCGCCGACGCCCGCACGCGACTCGAGCAGGACGGGCTGCAGCTCGGCACCGTGACGCGCCGCCGCACGTCGGAGGCATCGCCGGGCACCGTCGTCGGCCAACGGCCGGCGGCGGGGACGCTCGCTTCACCGGGGACGGTCGTCGACATCGTGGTAGCTCGGAGTCCTCAATGACGAGTGGTGGAATCCGCATCGCACCGAGCGTTCTGTCCGTCGACCTCGCGCGCCTGTCGGACCAGGTCGCGAACGTCCTCGAGGGAGGCGCCGATTGGCTGCATGTCGACGTGATGGACGGGCGCTTCGTCCCGAACATCACGTTCGGGACGAACATGATCGAGACGCTGCGGAAACTCACCGACAAGCCGATCGACGTGCACCTGATGGTCGTGGAACCGGAGCGCTATGTCGAGTCGTTCGCGGCGGCAGGCGCGTCGGTGTTCACGTTCCACCCCGAGGCCACCGTTCACGTTCAGCGACATTTGGACAGCGTCAAGCAACATGGCATGATGGCGGGTCTGGCTCTCAATCCCAGCACGCCGCTCGCGCACGCAGAGGAGGTGGTGCGCGATCTCGATCTGTTGCTCATTATGACTGTCAATCCGGGGTTTGGTGGCCAAAGCTACCTTCCGGGGTCGAGTGAAAAGATCCAGCGCGCCCGCGCCCTGCTCACCGCGCACCGCGCACAATGTTTTCTGGAGGTCGATGGTGGGATCACACGTCAGACGATCGGGTCCGCGCACCAGGCGGGCGCCGACACATTCGTCGCCGGCAACGCGATTTTTGCCGGTGGCGATCCGGCCCGTGAAGTGCAGGAGCTACGGCGCCGCTGCATGGTGACCGCTTGACGAATCGTCAACAGTGGACGCTCATCGCGAGCGTCATGACGACGGCGATCTTCGGCATCGCGCTCGCGATCAAGCTGCGGCCCCAGATCAATCTGCTCGAGGTGGGCTCGACCGCGCCCGAATTCCACGCGGTGCGGCTGCCGGGCGGCGCGCCTCGAAACATCGAAGACTATCGCGGCAAGGTGGTGCTGCTCAACATCTGGGCGACGTGGTGCCCGCCGTGCAAGGTCGAGATGCCGTCCATGGAGCAATTGCATCACAGGCTGGCCGGCACCGATTTCCGCCTCGTGGCCGTCAGCGTCGATGAGGACGACTCCACGGCCGTCAAACAATTCGCGAAGGACCTGGGACTCACATTTGAGATCCTGCACGACCGTGACGGTTCCATTCGACGCATCTACCAGACGACCGGCGTGCCCGAGAGCTTCGTGATCGATCGCGACGGCGTGATCGTGAAAAAAGTGATCGGCGCCGCCGATTGGAGCGCACCCGTCAACGAAAACCTGATCCGCCGGCTGCTCGATGCGCGCTAACCTGCTCCAGCTCATCACGCGCAACTGGCCGATCAAAGGCGCGGCGCTGTTCCTCGCGCTGATGCTCTACGTGGCGGTGCAGCTCCAGCAACCGGTCACGACGAGCTTCGACGTGGACCTGAACGTGCAGCTTCCGCCGGGGCGCGCGCTGGTGCACAGGCCGCCGAAGGTTCGCGTGCAGATCTCCGGGAAAGGCAGCCAGATTCTGAAGCTGCGCTCGTTGGCGGGCGACATCACCCGCCGCCTGCCGGACACCCTCACGGCGACCACCTGGCCGATTCATCTCGACCCGAGCGAAGTCGAGCTCGCGCTCCCCAAAGGCGCCGACGTTCGCGTCCTGGACATCCGGCCGAGCGACATCACGATCGCGCTGGACAGCGTGGCGCGCAAAGACGTGCGCATCGTGTCGCTCGTCACCGTGATGCCCGAGTCGGGACAGATGCTGCACGGCGGACTCTCGATCAGCCCCACCACTGCCCGGCTCGTCGGTCCCGAAAAAAGTCTCGCAGGGATCGAGTCTGTCACAACCGTACAGACCGAGATCACGAACGTTTCCGGCGCGTTCACACGCAACGTTCCGATCGACACCATGCCCCTCGGCATCGTGCGGCTGGCGCCGAAGCAGGTGACCGTGACCGGCGAGATGGGATTGATCGCCGAGCGTTCATTCGCGGGGATTCCGGTTGAGACCGGAGCGGGCGCGATCACGAGCTTCATCGTCACTCCCGCGCGGGTCGCGGTCAACGTGCGCGGCCCCGAGGAGCGCGTGCAGGCGCTGACGCGCGATTCATTGCGCGTGGTGGCCCACATCACGGGATCGAGCGGCGGCATCGCCAGGATCACCGTGGTGGCCCCGCGCGGCATCACCGCGCGCGCCATTCCCGATTCGGTCACGCTGCGCCGCCGTGGGACTCCGCGCCGTGGCTGACGTCGTCCTCGGGATCGAGACCTCGTGCGACGAAACGTCCGCGGCGATCCTCGTAAAGGGTGAGCTGGCGAGTCTCGTCATCCTCTCGCAGGACATCCACAAGGTCTTCGGCGGTGTCGTACCGGAGCTCGCGAGTCGCGCGCATCTCGCAGCGTTGCCGGCCGTGGTCGACCGCGCGCTCGTGGAAGCCGGACTCGGTCACACGGCCATCGATGCCGTGGCGGTCACCGCGGGCCCTGGCCTGGCGGGAGCGTTGCTGGTCGGCGTCGTGTACGCGAAGTCACTCGCGTTCGCAGGGGATCGAGCGCTCATCGGCGTGCATCATATGGAAGGCCACCTCTTTGCCCCGGTGCTCGAGGACCGGGAGTTGTCGCCGCCCTTTGTCGCGCTGCTGGTCTCCGGTGGGCACACGTTGCTGCTCGACGTGCCCGCGTGGGGCCGCTACCACCTGCTCGGCGAGACGCGGGACGACGCGGCCGGCGAGGCGTTCGACAAAGTGGCGACGTTGCTGGGGGGGGGGCTCGAATATCCGGGAGGGCCGGCGATCGAGCGGCTCGCGCGCGAAGGAGAGCCGGGACGGTTCACGTTCCCGCGCCCGATGATCAGCGACGGATTCGACTTCTCGTTCTCGGGTCTCAAGACCGCGGTGCTGCACGCGGTGCGCGCGTCGGACGATCTTGACCGCGATCGCGCCCATCTCGCCCGCGGATTTCAGGATGCCGTGCTCGACGTGCTGGTCACGAAATTGGAGCGCGCGGTCCGCGCCACCGGCTACTCCGTCGCCGTCCTCGGCGGCGGCGTGGCGTGCAGCCGCGCGCTGTCGGCGCGGGCCGCGGAAAAGCTGGCGGGGATGGCCCGCGTGGCGGTCGCCAGTCCGCGCCTCAATGCCGACAACGCCGCGATGATCGCGCGCGCGGGCTGGCATCGGCTGCGCCTCGGCGAGCGCAGCGACTGGACCCTCGATGCCCGCGCCGACCTTCCGCTTCCCGGACTCGAACCTGCCGAGATTACGACATGACCGTATACCCGTTCGTTCTGCACCTCGGGCCCATCGAGCTGACCGGATACGGTTTGATGATGATGGTCGCGTTCCTCATGGCGGGTTGGGCGATCCAGCTCGATCTGCGGCAGCGCGGTCTCGATGAGGACTATGCCGCCGACATCATCATCGCCGGCGTGATCGGCGGTTTGGTCGGCGCCAAGCTGTGGTATGTCTTGCTGACCCGCGACCCCGACGCGCTGTTTCGCCGCGGTGGCTTCGTCTGGTACGGCGGATTTCTCGGCGCGGTGGCAGCGATCTTGTTGAACGGATGGCGGCGCCATGTCCCGTCGCGGTTCACGATGGAGATCTGCGCGGCGCCGCTCGCACTCGGCTACGCACTCGGGCGCGTCGGCTGTTTTCTGGTGAACGACGATTACGGTATCCCGTCCAGTGTGCCGTGGGCGATGAAGTTTCCCAACGGTCTGCCGCCCACCACCGTCGACAATCTTCAGCGCATGGGCGTGCACTTTCCGCTGGGGACCGACCCCAATCAGTTGGTCGCGGTGCATCCCACCGAGCTCTACGAGACGGTGGCGATGTTTCTGGTCTTCTGGTGGCTATGGCGCCGACGCGATCACGGGCACGCGACCGGTTGGCTCTTCGCCTGTTACCTGGTCGCCGGCGGTTTGGAGCGGTTCCTGGTGGAATTCGTGCGGGCGAAGGACGACCGGCTGCTGGGAGCGTTTACGCTGGCGCAGGCGACGAGCGTGATGCTGATGATCGCGGGGGCCGCGCTGGTCTACGTGTGGCGGAAGCCGACGGGACCGCAGCCGCTTCCCGAGTCACTTCGCCCGAAGGAGATCGCCCTCCGCGCCCCCGCCTGATGGCTTGGGGCGCAGCGTCCACGCCGCCGCGACGATCGCCAGTGCGAGCAGCGCTCCCTGCATCACGAGCGATTCCAGGGTCGGATAAACCCCGAACACCGGGAGCCGCGGCGCCCGTTCGATAATGGTCAGGGGAACGATCCGCGCTTCCTGCAGCTCCGCGATGCCCTTCCCCACAAAGACGAACGCCATGTAATAGAGCATCGCGCCGGTGATCGCGAAGAACGGCTTCATCGCGACCCGCAGACCGAGCTGGTTGATCGCGAAGTAGACGACAACCAAGCCCACCGCACCCGCCGCGATTCCGCCGAGCACGGACACTCCCATGGAGCCGGCGGAGGTAAACAAGGCCTTGTAGAACAGGATGGTCTCGAAGCCTTCCCGATACACGGCGAGAAACGCCACCGCGCTGAGCGCGATCCCCGAGCCGGAGGACAGCGCGCTTTGCATCTTGCCCTTGACGAACGCCGTCCACTTCGCCGCTTCGATCTTGGACAGCAGCCAGTAGCTCACATAGAACAGGACCACGGCCGCGAGGAGCATCGTCCCGCCCTCGATCGCCTCGCGCTGGCCGGGCGTGATCTGGAACAGCAGCTCCACGAGCGCCCACGTCAGCAGGCTGGCCGCGACCGCGAGCCACGCGCCACGCGCCACCTCACGACGTCGCTCGGCGGCACCCGCTTTCGCGAGAAACGTCATCAGGGCGGCGACGATCAGAATCGCTTCGAATCCTTCGCGCAGCAGCAGGAAAAACGAGGCGACGAACAGACTCATCGACGACGGACGATCGGCGACGGCGCGCTCCGCCCGCTCGAGTCCGGCGAGCAGCCGCTCGCGAATCACTTGTTTCTCATTCGCGTCGGCGCGCGTCGCCCGGACGCGCAGCCATGCGAACGCCGACTCGAGATCGCTGGCGAGCCCGGCGTTCCGCGCGCGCACTTCAGTTTCTACCTGTTCGAATGTGAGATAGGCGTCGAACGCGACTTTGTCCGAGCCGGTGGCGAGGGCGGAATCGACCTGACGACGAACCGCCGCGAACGTCGCGGCGGTCGCCGAGCCGCCGTACTGCATCGCCGCGACGTACGCGGAAACGGCCCACCGATCTTGCTCCGAAAGATCCTCGGCAAACTCCGGCATCGATGTGCCGGGCACGCCGATGGAGACCCTGCGGAAGATCTCGAGCATCGTCGTCCCACTCATCACCTTGGGATCGGTGAGGTCCGCCGGTGGCGGCCCCTTCACTGACTTTGCCTTCGGGCCATCCCCCTTGCCGCTCTCTCCATGGCAGGCGGCGCACCGCTCATGGAACACCACCGCCCCGCGCGCGAGCGAGGGTGGGGTGGACGGCAATGCCTCCAGCACCTGCGGCCCGCCGGCAGCCTTCGTGATGAGCGCGACGAGCGAGTCCGTTACGCGACTCACCGAGTCCGGAGGCGCCAGTCGCTGTAGCATCTGTCCGAGGCGTGCGAGGCCGCGACCCGCCTTGGCGCGCGCCGTGACGGGCAATGCGGAGATGTCAAACTGCGCCTGTTGGATGAAGAGTCTGGCTTCGTCCACTTCTTCGGGGCGGGTGATGTTGCCACCGGACGGCGTTACGCCGAGGGCGTATTCCTTGGCCGCGAGGGACGCGGCGGCGACAATGCGGCGCGCGACTGCCAAAGAATCAGTCGCCTGCCCCGCGAGCGGCTTTGCGAGGCAGGCGGACGCGACCAGAATCGTTCTCAGCAACCGCACGGGCAACATACTAGAGTAATTTTGTCGGGAATTCAACCTGTTGACAGGATTGCGACTGCGACGGCGGCCTCGTGCGTGTGGGAGAGGGAAAGCAGCACCCGCCCGACACGCATCTCCTTCGCCCGCTTGGCGGCCAGCCCTGACAGCACGACGTCCGGCCTGCCGTCAGGCGCGCGCGTGACCTCGATATCCCGCCAGCCGATTCCACGCGCTGCCTCACTGCCCTGCAACGCCTTGTAGACCGCTTCCTTTGCGGCGAGCCGCACGGCGACGTGCTCCGCGGGGTCCGGGCGCGAGCGGCAGTATTCCGCCTCCGCCGGCGTGAGCAGCCGGTCGAAGACATGCGCGCCTTTGTCGGCGAGCATCGCGCGAGCGCGCGAGACCTCGACGAGATCGACGCCTACGCCGATCGCGCTTCCCCCCCCCGCCCCGCCGTTCATGGGTGCGGCCGCGCGATAAACAGCCGGTGCCGGAGGCGCTGGCCGTCTACGTCCACCACAACGATGTACGCACCGTTCACGACGAATCGCCCCCCTCCGACCATGAGGTCCCACGCGTATTCGTTGCTTGGCGCGGTCACGGTCGCCTGGTGCAGGAGTTCGCCGGTGAACGTATAGATGGAGATGCGCGCACTCGTCGTCGTCGCCGGCCATGAAATCACGACCTGATTGCCGCGCACCGGATTCTCGGAGACAGCGGCGCCGGCTGCGGCGGCGAGCTGATCGAATGCGTTGGTCACGTCGGAGGCAAACCCAACCGCATCGATCCACCAGGTGAACTGATGGGAAATGAACCGAAGGCGCGCGCCGCGCTTGTCTGTCGCCTGTGGTAAATCGACGCGCATCGGGTACCAATTCGGACCGTCGCCGACGACCATAGCGACGGCACTCCATGTTCGGCCCGAGTCGCCGGAAAACTGAATGACGCCGTGCTGCTCAGGCGTGAACGTCGAGCCGATGTGTCGCGTCCAGAGATGGAGCCACACGGCGCTGCGGCCGGGGAGATCCACGATCGGAGACAGCAGCGTGTCGCTGCCCCTCCCGTTCGTGAACCAGGAGTACTTCCCCGCTTCGCGCACCGTGTCTTTCGACCAACCGTTCCATCCCACATCGAGCGGCTCGGCACCGGCAAGCGTCATCAGCTCGGCCGACACGCCGAACCCGTCCGCTCGTAACGCGCGGACGCCGTCCAGTCGCAAGTCGGAGCGCCAGACCGTGCGCAGCGTACCGCGGCGCAGTGAGTCGGTTTGTGCGCTGCGAAAGATGAGTGAGCCATCTGCCGCCCGCAGCGTCAGCGACGGGCGCGAAGACCTCGCGTCTAACGTCAGCCACGCATCCGGCCACAACGCGGTGAAGCGCGGCGTGCCGGGCACGAGGCCGGAAGCGCCGGGGGCGTGGGCGAGATCGCCGGAGGCCGCGATCAGCGCGCGAGCAAACGGCAGGTTGTCGCGGAAGACGCGTTCGACCAATGCGCTGTCGTCCGGAAACTCGAACCCGTAATACAGACCGGCGACGCAGCACCCGCTCGTCAGCTCGGTTGTAAATGCGATCGTTCCGTAGGTGCGATAGGCCCAGTCGGTATACTCGCCGTTGGTCGGATAGAGATTCCAACCGGGACCGGGGTGATAGTGGTCGATCGGCGATCCGGGGACGCTGTCGAGCACCGCGGGCACCAGATCAGTGCCGGCGAGCGCCTGGTAGCGCGGCAGGTCGGGCGCCAGCTGGCCCGAGCGAAATCCCCACGGATACAGCACCAGCCCACTGTAGCTGTGATACGACACGGCGACCACCGGCGGGTGCGCCGCGTGAAATGCCATGATCGCCCGTGTCTCAGGCTCCGAGGCGGGCGTCGCTCCGCGATACGTTTCTGCATACTGCAATCCGCTCGAACCGAGCTCGTCGATGCCCCAAAAGGCTGGATAATTGCGGTTGGGGTCAACGCCGTAGCTGCCGTTGTCGTTGGGTCGGCGATTCTTCCGCCAGTAGCGCTCGTTCGTGAAGCTGTACTGGTAGCCGTCCGGGTTTTCGACGGGAATCACCCACACGTCGTGCGTTGTGAGTGCAGACCGGGCCGAATCGGCGAGCCAGCGAATCAGCTTCATCACGACGGCCGTCGCGATCCACTCGCGCGCGTGGTGCGTCGCCATGAAGAGCACGTTCGGGCGCGCGGGATCATCCGCGACTGCGCCGATCTTTACGGCCAAAATCGGCCGCCCTTCATAGGAAGCGCCGACGGAATCGACGTGGATGACGGAATCCGCAGCCGCCCACGCATTCAGCGTCGCGCGAATTCCGTTGGCCGGATTGTCGAATGAATGAAAGGTGCGGAACGTGTCCGCGACCGCGCCCGCAGACACGCGGGCGAGCGTGGGCGTCGCGACGCGAAATCCCCGCAAGGTCAGCCGCGATTCCGTCTCGGGCGAGACCACGATGAGCGCGCGCAACGCTCCATCGACTGAACGGACCTCCGCCACCTCGAAGCCAAGACGCGCGAGGGAGTCGAGACTGCCGTGGCCTGAAATGGGGACCTCGACCAAACGCAGCTGCGCTGGAGCCGCGGCCGCGAAGGTCGTGGCGAGCAAGAGAGCTAGAAGCCCAGCTGTGCCGCGAGCCATGAAGGGACGGCCACGTACCCGCCGAGGATGAGGCCAAGCCACACCAGTAGCACCGCGAGCGGAATCCAGACGACGAAGACCGGCCAGAGCGGCGGCCGCCACGCGGCTATCGCGTCGATTTCCGGAGCCCACCGTCGCTGCTCGGCTTCGACTTCGTTCTCGAGCGCGAGCCAGGCAGCCTCGAGCCGTCGCGCGACCGTACGCAGCGCTTCCTGCCAGGCGGCATAGGCGTCTTTATCCAGCACGGTCGCGTCGGCCACGCCACCGGCGGCGACTTCCAGATCATCGAGCGCCGCAACGAACGCGCCCGCGCCCGTCCCCAGTCGCGCCGCGATCGCGCGCTTCTCCGCATTGGTCAGCAAGTGGCGGCGCTGGCGTCGGCGCGGCAGGCGCACGCGTCGCGCCGCGCTCGTGATCTCGGCGTTGAGTACGTCGGCCACACGAAGCGCCGCGCGGCGAACGGCGTTATCCCAGGCCGCCGCCCAGGCGCTGCGGCCCGTCGTCTCGAGGATGGATCGGCGCACCGTCGCCGCGCGTCCCTCCGCCCCCAGCTCCAACACGCGAGTCGCCAGCTCTTCGCGGATATCGTCCAGTGGCACCCACGGCGGCAGGAGCCGCCGCGGTACGATGATCCGGCCGAGCGAAGGCGCGAGCTCGGGCACGCGGAGCGGCATCAACAGTTTGAGCGGAGCGTTCACTCGCGGATCCGCGCGACGCGGGCCGTACGTCCGGTCCGCTCCTCGTACGCCGCGGTGAAGTATGGAAGCGACTCGGCCAGGAACAATTCGCGCGCGATCCCCGTCGCAGCAATCGCACGCTCGATTTCCTCGGGAGCGCCTTCGACTTCGAGCAGCACGTCCATCGCGGGATACCATTCGAGCCGCAACGTCGCGTCCCCGAGACGATACTGCTCGACCGCGCGGTCGATGCGCAGCACGATTTTGTAGCCCAAACGCCGCAGCACGACGGCCACTGCGCGCGGATCGTCGGCGCGGGACTCCCACTCCTCGCGGTGGCGGTACCCGTCGCGCTTTCCCACCGGCCCCTTCCACCCCAATACGCCCCACCCCGCCGAGCCGTCGGCGGGATGGAACACGCGCAACCGGACCACTTCGTCGCGGCGCTGCAACCGTTCCTTGCGATCGAATCGCCGATCGAGCATCGCGCCGCGGAACACCAACTCCGCGCCGGCGGCAAGCAACGCCCCCCGCAGTGCGTCCGGATCTTCGATGCGCGCTTTGAGCTCCAGCTCGTCGCGGACGACCGTCACGAAAGCAGCGCCTCGAGCACGGCGGGCGTGTCGACCAGATCCTGGAAGACGTGCGTAGCGCCGGCCGCCCGCAGCGCGGCGACATCGTAGAATCCGGTCGCGACGCCCACCGTGCGCGCACCCATCGGCCGCCCGCAGGCGACGTCGTCCGGTGTGTCGCCGACAATGACGAGGTCAGCGCCCGCAAACCGATTGCCTGTCTTCGTGCCCGCCCGCTCGGCCGCAATCGCCGGCAAGTCCGACCGGCGACCCGAGTCGGAGCCGAATGCCCCCACGACGAATCGCGCCGGGTCGAGACCCGCCGAGCGCAATTTCAGCGCGGCGCCATGCTCGACGTTGCCGGTGAGCAACCCGACGACTGCGCGCGCGGCGGCTTCATGCGGTTCCAAGGCCGCGAGCAGCTCGCTGATCCCCGGATACAGCTTCGTGACTTGTGTTGGCTTGGCAAGCTCGGCGGTCAGCAGGTCGACATAGCGGCGGCACACAGCCGTAACGCACGTCTCGGACCGCGCGTCGGGGTGACCGGCGAGCTCCAGCAATTCCCGCACGATCTGGGGATCGGTCTTGCCATCGAATCGGTAGCCGTCGATCGGGCCAGCGGTGCCCATCTCGTCGAGCAGGGCGCGATGGATCGCGCGCCGGCCGGCGCCGTTGGTCCAGAGCAGGGTTCCGTCGATGTCGAAGAGGACAAGACGCATGGACTGAAAATAGGCGGTTAAGCGCTTAGGCGGTTAGCGGCCGCCTCACGCCTACCAGATTCTCCCTCATACGGACCATGCGCGGTTCGTCACCAAACAAATGGTCGGAGGCCACGCCGCCACGCGAGAGCGCGGCATGCACGACGTGGCCAGCCCCCGACCACAAGGCGACATGAGAGACTCGACCGCGTTCAACAAAGAAGAGCAGATCGCCGGCTTCGTAGCCTTTGCCGTCCGAGGCGATCGCGATCTCCTTTCCTTCGACGAATTGCTGATCGCTGTCGCGGGGCAGCTGAATGCCGCGCGCCGCGTACACGGCTTGCGCAAGTCCCGAGCAATCGATGCCCCACTCCGTGCGGCCGCCCCAGAGATATGGCGCGCCGGAAAACCACTTGAGCGCGAGCTCGGGCAACGCGAGGTGCCGCGCCTCCGCGCGCAACTCCTGCTCCCGGCGCACGTAGCCGCCGGCCACGGCGCCCTCCTGCCCATCGGCGAGCTCGACCACCCCACGGCGCAACGCGACGCGGGCGCCAGTGGGAAGGCGGCGCCGGCTGTAGGTCGTCACGATGTCGGCACTCAGCGATCGCGCCGTGGCGCGCTCGCGCCAATCGTCCGCCCAATCCGTCGCGCCCGTCGCCACATAGCCGGCGTGGGTCCATGCGACGTAGCCGTCGGGTGCGCGCACGCGCAGCCAGTCGTCACGGCACTCCAGCACTCCGAGGGACTCGCCGTGGAGGGCCTCGTTGACGCGCGGCGCAGACACCTGCGGAGCGCCGAGCAGGGGCGCCAGTGCCGCGATGACGATCGCGGCGGCATCGGTGACGGTCTCGTCCGGCAGCAAACGGACCTGCTCGACCAGCTCCTGTTCACCGGCGAGGCGCCGCAGTGCATCGCGCGCGTCGCGACTCGAGGTCACGCCCGCGACGCCCTTCGGGAGCAGGGAGACCTCAAAGACGCCGAGCCGGCCGTCCGGCACCCATTTGCGGCGAATGTCGTCGACTGCGCGTTCGACCCTATCCATGTCGTACCGCCCGCTCGACCGCTTCCGGCACAGCCATCGCGGCGAGGGCTTCGACTTGCAGCGGCGATCGGGGAGATACCGTCGCTGTGCTCACGGCAAAGACCACATCGCCGTCGTACAGCGTGCCGTACGGCGTGATGCGGCGGGCGAGTGCGTCGCTCGCCGAATACGCGAGCGCCTGCAGCTGAACTCGGTCGAGCGTGGCATTCGTCGCGATCACGGCGATGGTCGTATTGCGGGTCAAGCGACTGGGATCCGCGAACGGTGCTCCCCCTTCCGCGAGATACCGCTGGCAGTCGACGAATGAGCCGTCGGGATGGCGTGCGCCGGCGATGATCTCGCCCCGCGCGTTTCGGACATCGCCGACTGCGTTGACGACGACCAGAGCACCGACGATGACGTCGCCCGCACTAGTGGCTGACGTGCCCAGACCGGCAGGCATCATCTTGTCGAGACCCGCCGCTTTGCCGCAGGTCGCGCCGGTCCCCGCACCGATCCTTCCTTCGGTCACATCCTCAGTCGCGTGCTCGCATGCGCGATACGCGTCGTCCGGGCCAGGCCAGCCGACTGGTTTTCCCGCGTTACCGAGGTCGAAGATGACGGCGGCAGGGACGATCGGGACGGTGACCGGTCCGACCGGAAGACCCCGGCCCCGCTCGCGCAGCCAGCGCATCACACCGTCCGCCGCGCCGAGACCGTGGGCCGATCCGCCCGTGATCAATACGGCGTCGATGCGCTCGACGACATGGCGAGGATCGAGCGCGTCGATCTCCCGCGTCCCCGTCGCGCGGCCGCGCACACAGGCGGCGGCGCGCAGGCCCGATTCGGGACCCAGAATCACCGTGCTGCCGGTGCCATGCGCGTCCAGTGTTGCGTGACCGACCGTGATGCCCGGAACGGCGGCGATATTCTGTCGTATGCTCATTGACGCGCCAAGATAACATCGGCAACGTTGACGCCCATGACCCCTCCGCCAGACCGGACCACCGTCCTCGTGGTGGATGATGAGGACGGCATTCGCCAGGCGCTGACCCGCTTTCTCACGCGCCTCGGCTATCAGGTAAAGGCGGCGGCGAACGCCAAGGAGGCGCTGGAGCACGTCGGCGCCGATCACCCGCAGGCGATGCTGTGCGACATCCGGATGCCAGAAACCAGCGGCGTCGAGCTACTGCCGAAGGTGCTGGCTCAGGACCCCGATCTCGCCGTCATCATGCTGACCGCCATCGACGAGCCCCGCACTGCGATCGAATGCCTCAAGCTCGGCGCATACGACTATCTCATCAAGCCGGTGGATCTCGATGAGCTGGAGGTGTCGCTCTTACACGCGCTGCGACAGCGGCAATTGGAGGTCGACCGCCGGGAGCTGGAGCAATGGCTGGCGCGGGAAGTGGCGGTGCGCACGCGCGATCTCGAGGAGCGCACGACCGCGATCGAGGAGATCGCGCTGGACGCACTCGCGGCCGCGCGCGATTGGAGCGGCACCGAGGCGGCGCTCAGTAAGCTGGCCGAGGAGTTGGGAGCGCCGCGCGAGGAATTGGCGGCCGAGTTGAAGCGACGCCGCAGCTAGGCCTTGGTGGACTGAGCCTTCTGCTCGCAGGCCTTGCAACGGGTCACGCCGCGGAACGTGCAGATCAGGCAGATGAACGTCCCGCAGTCCGCGCAGGGGTAGCCCTCCGACGCTCGCTCCTCATTCCCGCAGGACCGGCATACCATGCCGTCGTGTTCCTTGAGCTTGGGCTTTTCCATGGCCGTAAGATAGCACTTGTCGAAGGAGCCACCGATGCTCTACCGCATCTGCGCCGGTCTCTTGTTCCTGGCGGCACTCGGCCACACGCTCGGCGGCATGCTGGGAACCGCGCGTCGGGGGCCTGGAGCGGGACCAGAGGCCGACCACGTTTTTTCACTGATGAAGTCTGCGCATTTCAAATGGCAGGGCGCAGACACGACGTGGTTCGATTTCTGGCTCGGCAATGGACTGTGCGTGAGCGCGTTTATGGTCTCTACGATCGTCGCGCTCTGGGTGCTGGGTGGCCTCGACTCGACGCAGAGGTCGGCGCTGGTCCCGCTCGCGTGGGCCGCGTTCGCCAGCCTCGCGCTCACGTCCCTGCTCGGATTCAGGTACTTCGGTCCGCGGCCGGGCGTGGTCTTTGGAGTGATCGCGATTATGACGGGAATCGCAATCGTTGTGGCTTAGATGTTCAGGCTGTAGGCCTTGATCTTGTTGATCAGGGTGGCGCGTGAGATTCCCAACTCGATTGCTGCGCGCGTGCGATTCCCGCCGTGATGGCGCAGCGTGCGCTCGATGTGCTGGCGCTCCACTTCCGACAGCGACTGGGCTTGGTAGCGCCGATCCGTCGCTGCGCGCTGCCGGAGATCGGGCGGCAGATGCTCGATCCCGATCGCCGGCTGGCCGCGCGCGAGGATCATCGACCGCTCGAGCACATTGCGCATCTCGCGCACGTTGCCCGGCCACGCCGCGGACAGCAGCCGGTCGAGCACGTCGCTGCTGCATTCAGCAGGACAGCCGGGCAACTGCGTTTTGAGATCGGACAGGATGCGCGTGATCAGGTCGAGCCGATCTTCACGCGAGCGCTCGCGCACCGGCGGCAGCACGAGTGGCATCACGTTGAGCCGGTAGAAGAGATCCTCTCGGAATCGCCCTTCCTCCACCTCGTGCACCAGGTCGCGGTTCGTCGCGGTGACGAGTCGCACGTCGACCGTGAGCTCGCGCGTCCCGCCCAGCCGGCGGAATGTTTTCGTCTCGAGGACCTTGAGGAGCTTGGGCTGCAGCTCGAGCGCCAGTTCTCCGATCTCGTCCAGGAAAATCGTCCCACGATCGGCCAACTCGAAGAGACCGACCTTGCGTTCCTTGGCGTCGGTGAACGCACCCTTCTCGTGACCGAACAGCTCGGAATCGAGAAACGTCGCCGATAAGCCGGCGCAGTTGACTTCGACGAACGGGCCACCGGAGCGGGGCGAAACATTATGAAGGACTCGAGCAACCCAGCCTTTGCCGGTCCCGCTTTCTCCCTGAAGTAGCACAGTAGACCGCTCGCTCGCCGCGAGCAGCTCGACCTGGCGCGCCAGCTCGTGCATCGCCGGCGACACACCCAGCGATCCGGCGCTCTCGCCCTCGTGGTCCAGCGCGCGCAGCCGGGCGTTTTGCCGGGTGAGGCGCACCTTCTCCGTGAGCCGCGCGATCGCGGCGGCGAGGTGACTCATGTCGACCGGCTTGGTGAGAAAATTCTCGGCGCCGAGCTGCATGGCACGGACGGCGGTCTCGATGTCGCCCTGCCCGGTCAACAAGATGACCGCGGCGCCGTCCCGACGCAGCCGCTCGAGTACGACCAGACCGTTCGAATCGGGCAGATGCAGATCGAGCAGGACGACGTCGGGTCGGACGCGCTGGAACGTGTCGACCGCCTGCGCGCCGGTGCTTTCGCGCCACACCTCGTAGCCGATGCGCTCGAAGTACTCGCCGATCGCGCGCAACACGCTCGCGTCGTCGTCGACGAGCAGCAACGTATCAGCCATGGCGTGCCTCGGCCGCTCGAAACGCCGATCCGACCAGTACCGTAAGCGCGGCCGGCAAAAGACGAGCCTCGAACGGTGTCGCGCCCGTAACTTCGCCATCGAGCTGAACCAGGCGACGCGGCTCCCCCTCCTCGCCTTCGACACGCACCGTCCGTCCGCGCGCCCACCAGATGCGTCGCGGTGCTTTCCCCATGCGCGGAGATCCGTTGTTCCCCCCCCCGCCCCCCCCGCCCCCCCCCGCTCCAAACAGCAATTGCACGACTGCGCTGAGGCTCTGGAGCGCACCGTTTGCATCGAGCGCCATGATGTCCAACCAACCATCGTCGGGAGCGAGGTCGGCTCGGAGCCGCAGGAATCCCGGCGGCAGCTGCCCGCAATTCAGAATCAGCAGCATCGCCGCGCGAATCTCGTGGAGCGTGCCGTCAATCGTCACGCGGTGGGTCGCGCTGCGCACGTTCGTCAGGGTGAGCGCGGCACGCGCGAGGTAGGCACCGAGCTTCCAGCGGCGCTTCGACCGGAGGTCGGTATCGGCCATCAGCTGCGCGTCAAGACCAGTCCCCGCGGCGACCGCGAAGTAATGCGGGCCATCCGCTCGCTCGACGACGCCGAGATCGATGGGATGGGGCCGGGCTGTGAGCAGCGCGCGGGCGGCGCTCGCGGTGGTTCGGGGCAGCCGGAGATTGCCCGCGAGCACGTTCCCTGTGCCGCCCGGGATCAAGCCCAGCGCGATCCCTGTGCCCGCAAGACCAGCCGCGACTTGCATCGCCGTGCCATCGCCGCCGTGGCTCACAAGCACATCAAAGCCCTCGCCCCGCGCCTGCTCAGCGATGCGGCGCGCGTCGCCGGGACCGGTGGTGGTTCGCAGGTCGACATTCCAACCGCCGCGACCCAGGATTCGCAGGATCGCCGTGACGGCCCGCGCGTCCGCGCGCGCCGCGAAGGGGTTGGTGATCACCAGCGCGCGCGTCACTCTAGTACCGTCGCTCCCAAAAGACGTCGAATCCGACCTGGCGGCTGGTCGTCGTGAGCTTCGGATCCGACGCGACGAAACAGGCGCGGACTGGCTCGAAGCTTGCCTCCGTACGCCACTCGGGGCTGAACCGGAATAGCATCGTGGCGCCGAGCGCGTCCGTCAGTCGCGATTGCGACTGCGTTTGCGACTTGCTGCAGAACCCGGCGTTCAGAACGAGGAAGGTCTTGCCGCCTATCGCCCAGCCGGCCGCGAATTGCGCTCCGGCAAACGGATTCGTGGGATCGCCGGGACGGATCTCGAAGTAATCGAGCGGCACGCCCAGGTCTGCGACGACCGTTCGCTCCAGCTCCCCTGCAAGCAACGATGCGGCCGCGCTCCGCACGAACGCCCCCTCGCCGCCACCAAGCTCGAACGATGGTTTGCCGCTGATCAAATAAGAGATCAATTCGGCTTGCGAGTAGTCCTGATTCTCCGCGTCAAGCGTCAGCTTGGGGATTTTGAGTGTTCCGCGAATGTGCGCGATGACGGTGATTTCAGGTGGCTGGCCGGGCCCCGGGAGCGGATGGACGACGTGCCGCGCCGCGATGTCAAGCTCAGCGTCGAGGTCGGGAGTGCCGAAGTAGCGGACGGTTCCCTGATCGACGGTGAATTCCCGGGTCACCGGGCCGATGATCAAGCGGTACGTGCCACGAGGCGCCTGGAGCGTGCCGCTGAGGATGTAGTTGGTGCGCACCTTGTTCACCACCACCGCGCCGGAGAGCTGGATGTTCGCTTCGTTGGAGCGCAGCCACACGTCCTCGCCCATCGTGAGCTGGAGATTTTGCACCTGCAGGCTGTCGAAGAAGAGGCTCTGGAATTGGGGGCCCAGTCGCTGCGTGCGAATCAGCGACGTGTCGATCAAGTCCTGCACCCACGGCTCGTCGAGGTTCACGACGCGCTTGTTCACGAGATCGGCGAAGTGCAACACGCCGGAGGTAACCGTGCCGCGACCCGTCAGTGTAGCGCCGAAGACCGGGCCGGTGAGCGATACACGGCCACTCGCGGTGAGCGCGAGATAGCCTCGCAAGTCCAGCGCCTTGAATTCCGACGTCGCGATGTTCAGCGCGAGCACCGGTTTCGTCAGCCGCTCGAGCCGCATGTACCCGCTCAACTCGGCGCGCCCGCGATCCGACACGGCCCGAATCGTATCCACGCGGATCGTGTCACCCTGCAGGGAGAGTCGGCCGTTGATATTCGTGTACCGCACGTTGAGCGCAGGGATCGTCGCCGCCGCCTTGCCGATTTCGAGACTGCCACGCAGCTGCGGTGCCCCCCAGGTGCCGCCGATCCCCAAGTCGGCGGTAAAGACGCCTTCGACTTGTCGGACCGTCGTGGTGACGGCAGCGAGCACCCCGAGGTCCACGCTGTCGGCGCGCGCTTGCACGGACAGCGTATCGGGAAGCTGCCGGTCGGCGACAGGGACGAGCGCCAGATCCAAGGGCAGGTGGGCGGTGACGTTGAGAACCTGCTGCCCCGACCGCCACAAATGCACTTCGCCGTTCAGCCGCCGGTTCGCATAGTCGAGGTTTCCGTCCATGAACGGCGCGCTGAACGAACCGAACGATGCATTTGAGAATGCAAACGAGCCTGTATAGGCAGGGTTGTCCCGCGTGCCCGTGGCCGCGACCGATGCCGTCAGCGCGCCTCTCACACCCCCGGTGTCCTGTTGCAGCAGCGCGTAGAGGCCCGTCAGCGGGAAACTGTCCAGCGACACGCGTGCGTTGATGCGTCCGCGGCGCGGCAGATCTCCGGCGATTGACAGTCGTCCGCGACTCGAGCCGCCGGCGTTGGCGAACGATGCCGAGTCCACGCGCAGCGTGGAATCGCTCAATGTGACCGCCGTGGGATGCTCGAGGAACCAGGCACCGCTCGGTAACAAGACCGCGAGCGAATCGATGGCGACGTGTTGTAGAGACCGGCCTGCCGGGCGCTCGTAGCGGCCGCCTGCCAGGAACGCACCCAAGTCGCCAACGCGAGAGCGCGCAAACCAGGTGAGCGAGTCTCGCGTGCCCTTGGCCTGGGCGGCCGCGGCGCCAAAGCCCAAGGTGCCGTAGCCGAGCGAATCGATGTTCGCGTCCAGCTCAAAACTCGGGACAGGACCCGGCTGAAACAGGATCGAGCCTTCTCCCTTCGGCATGTGCCAGCCACGCCAGCGCAGGTCGGCGACCTGGGCTTCGGCGCCCAACGCGATCGAATCCAAAGCTCCCTCGAGCGTCAGCCGCACTTTCGCCGATCCCCTGAGTGCTTCGGGCGTGGGCCCGCCGGTCAGCGTTCTTCCCGCGAGCCAGGTTGCCAGCGAATCGAGGACGCTAAGACTGTCGGCCTCGAAGTCGAACACCAGCGTGCCGCGGTTGGGACGGTTCCAACCGATTGAACCCCGGCCTCGGGTGAGCAGTCCGGGCTGCTGCAACCGCATCGAGTCGACGTACACACGGTTATCGGCGAGGTGAACCATGCCGCCACCGCTGTCCACCACCGTTCCCGCGAACAGCGATGGCGCGACATTCACGGACACTCTGCCGGTGGGTGGCGTCAGCTTATCGCCCTCCACGCTGCCGGTCGCCGTGAATGTGAGACGCGTCGGTGGGATGTTCTGATTTCGCGCCAGCCAGCGCTGCACGCTCACGTCCGTCGCGCGCAACGTAAACCCGTGAACGCCGTAGACCGCATGTGTGGTAGGCTCACCCAGCAGTAAGGTCCCGTCGCCGCGGATCGCGCCGCCGCCGCCGAGCATCGCGAGATCGGCATGGGTTTCGAGGCTGGCGAGAGAGCCGTCGAGGCGGATTGTGCCGGCGAGCGAGCCTCGGAGCGGGAAGTTGCGCGCCCTGCCGCTCAAGCCGTCGAGCGCCAGCGAGTCAGCGTGCACATCGGCGAAGACGCCGAGAATCGGCGTGCGCGAGTCGAGCGCCACGACGCCACGGATGACACTCACGGGCCGGTTGCTGTCGTGATGACGCAGCGTCCCGCTGAAGCTCGCGTTCTTGAGCGTACCGGTGAGTGTGCCAGTGGCATCGAGCTCACCCTGGAGATCGAAGGAAGGTACGAGCCGCCGTACCGTGCCGAGATTGATGCGCCCGGCTTCCACCGCAAACGGCTGGAAGGCCAGCTCGTGCCCCGACAGGTTGATCTCGCCTTTGCCTTGGATCTGTGTCTCGGGCCATCCCGCGACCATTGAATCGCGGAACGACCATCCTGTTTCGATCTTCAGCGCGCGCATCGGCCCGTCGACGATCGTCGGGCCGGTGAGGCGCCCCGCGAACGGCAGCGTGTCCAGGTAGGGGCGCACGAGCTCGAGCGACAGATCGCGCGCCTGCAGGTCCCCCTGTCGCAGCGCGACCAATCCCGAGTCGGCGGCACTATAGGCGGTGACGTGACCCGTCAGACGGCCTGTGCCCAACGCGAGATCGAGCGGACGTAGGTCGATTTCGAGCACGCGTCCGCCGTGAGACGACAACGTCACACCGCCGTGCAGCACCGCGTGCTCGGGAAAGCGCCGGTCGATGAAATGGATATCGGTCAGCGTGGCTGAATCGGCGCGCAGCGCCAGGTTCCAGAGCAGCGTGTCGCGCGGCCACTTCACCGTACCACGCGCGCTGAACTGCGTCCCTGGAAAACGCACGCGCGACAGATCGACGTCGAGATTGTGGCCGTCGATCGTGACGCGCCCCTCGACATCGGCGATCGAGAGCCGCGGGTCGCTGCTCTCTGTGGCGAGCCGCAGCACGTCGATGCGAATCCCGCGCTCGCGCGGCGCCTGGATGCGCAGCGCCGCGAGCCGCGCGTTGAGATGCTCGAAGCGGCGAATGCGGTAGCGGCCGTCCTCACCGGACGATTCGACTTCCTCGTTCGCGCTTGCGTGGCCGTGCTTCTGCAGCCGCAGCGTGAGCGAACCGTCGTCGATCTGCACGTTGCGTAGCAGGATTAGAGACCGAGGTCCTGCTGGTCCGAGCGGCCTCACCTTGACGGTGTCCTTCACGTCGAGGCGAAGCAGCTCGGCGAAGTTGGTCTTGCCGTTGGCGTGCTGGACGATGTTGATCAGCGGCCGGTCCAGCCGCACTTCCATGAAGACAATTCGACCGGCCGCGAAATCGATGAGGTTATAACCGAGCTCGGCGTGCGGCAGCCAGGCGACGAGGGTCGAATCGGGATCCCACATGCGGACGTCGCTGAGCACAACGCCGGTCAGCAGCGAGCCGCGCACTTCGCCGACCTGTATCGTGCCCGACACGGCGCCTTGTACCGCCGCGCTCGCGATGCGGGCGAGCAGCGTCCGGCCCGCCTCCGTCCCGACCAGCGCGTTGAGGGCGCCGAGGAAACAGGCGAGCAGTCCGACCAGCGACCAGAGGGCGACGCCCAGGGAGCGGCGGATCATTTAGAAGGCCTGGCCCACCGCAACTTGGATGACGATTTTTTGCCAAAAGCGCTTCTGGGCGCCGAGCGGCGGATAGGATGGACGAATCTGTGTCACCGTCCTGGTTGAGTCATTGAGATACAGCAATGGTCCGCGTTCCGTCTGATAGCCGTTGTAGGCGGCGTCGATACGCACGGGACCGAGCGGTGTGGCGAACCGCACTCCGACGCCGGGCGTAACGCGAACGCCGCGGATGGTCACGAGCTCTTCCCCGCGCTCCCACACCTGTCCGGCATCGCAAAACAGTCCCAGCCGCATTCGCTGTGAGAAAATCGGCGATGGAAGTCGCAGCTCGGCGTTCAGGATGATGGCCGTGTTACCGCCGGTCGGCGCGGTCGTAACACCGCGCCACACCTTCTCCCCGGCTTGTGCGGTCGCCGCCGAGTCGAGCGCCGTCGCCATACTGTCATGAATGACGTAGACGCGTGGTCCCAGCTCATTGCGTCCGTAACCGCGGACGGAGTTGGGACCGCCACCGTAAAACCGCTGATCGGGCGGTACGTAACCCACCTTTTGTCCCGCGAGTTGAATGTTGCGGGGCAGAATCGTGCCACCACGGACGCGCCAGGCAAATACGGTGCGGCGTCCGATTGGATAGTATTTCGCGATCTCGAATTCACCGCGATTGAACTCGTAGGGCGCCTGCGAGCCGACTAGCGAAGACGCATGCAACAACGTCACCGTGCTGACACTGCCCTCGGACGGTTCGAGAATGCTGTTGGCACGGTCGCGCACGAACGTGAGGGTTACCGCTCCGAAGTGCCGGCGATCTTGCAGGAATCTGCGGCTGGCTTCGTCGCACAGCCGGAACAGAACGCAGTAAATCCCCTCTTCGGCCACCGTTCGGCCGACCGAATAACTATAGCCCAGCGTCGTCGGCAGCCGGCCGCGCGCGTTGAACGTGATATCCGCGTTGCCGCCAACCGCCTCGCGCGTGTACACGTTGAACTCGGAGCGGCGCTCGGCCACGAAGCCCAATGAGGCGACGTGCGAACGGTTCAAGAACGCCGGCTGCCTGAGGGTGATGCCGAAGCTGTAGTTGAGTGTATCGATGGTCCAAGACCCGGCAGCGAATGGATTGCAAAACTGCTTGAAACCCGTGCTTTGCGCCGGAAAGCCGCCACCGAGTTTCGAGACGCGCGCCGTGAGATCGAGCGTCCTCGCCCCGCCAAGAAAATCGTGAGCGGTCCAGCCGCTCTGCACCCGGAAGCACTCCAACGTCGCATATCCCGCCCCCAGTCGCACCTGATGGCGCGGCCCTTCCACAACCTGAATCAGCACCCTCACGGCGGAATCGCCCGGTGCCGACGGTGGGATGGAATCGACCAGCACGACGTGGACGGAACTGAAGACCCCCATTCCGTAGAGATCGCGCTGCGTCTGATACAGCGCTTCCTGTTGAAAAAAATGACCGGGACGCACGGACGTCACGCGGCTGACGGTACCAGTATCGACTTCGCGTAAGCCCCGAATCACTACTTCACCAACGCGCATGCGCGGCCCGGGTTGCACATCCAGTTCGATTTCCGCCCGCAACGCCCCCGCCTCGGAATCGAAGTTTCGGAGTACCTCAGCGTACGGATAGCCGTCATTGCGCAAACGCGCCACGAGGGTATCGGCTGAGGCCTGCATCAGGAAACGATTGAAGGGATCGCCGACTTGCAGCGGCATATCGCTCTTCAGGTCCTTAAGGTCCAGAATTCCATCGACTCCCTTCACATCGAGCCGGGCGACCCGCACAGGATCGCCCTCATGAATGCGAAACGTGACGTAGACGTCCCGAGGGGTGCGGCGCACCAACGTGTCGACGACCGCATTCATGTATCCGCTCTGGCGATAGAGCAGAATCAGGCGCACGACATCGCGCCGAAACTCGACTTCGCTGAAGTAGCGTTTTTCGCCGAGCCCGAGCCACCGCACCAAGGGGCTCCTAGCCCACCAGCTCGATTTGGTCGTCGCGATCGCGCTCTCGAGTGTCAGATCCTCGAGCGCACGGTTACCGTCGAACGCCAGCTCCCGTACCACCCGCTCCTGCTCCTGAGCGGAAAGAACGGTCGACGCCGCGAGCGCGGCGAGCAGCAGGAGGGATGCGACGCGCAATTGACGGGATTTGCCAGTCTTGGCTATGTTGCGACACTTGCTCCGCACTGTCAACCTTTTCGACACCGCGACGAGCGCCCTGTTCCTCTGTTTTCTCGCTGCCTGCCATGCAAAGTCGGGCGGCGGGAACGAGCTGCGGGGGCTCGTCTACTACGAAACCTACGACCCACGTTCGCTCGATCCGGCGCTGTCCACAGATGTGCCTACGGGCGAGATGGTCTCGCTGTTGTTCGACGGTCTGACGCAGTTCGATCCCGACGGCAAACTGCTGCCCGGCCTTTCCGATCGTTGGACTGCCGACAAGAAAGCGCAGCGTTACGTCTTTCATTTGCGTTCGGGAGTCACATTTCACGACGGCCATCCGTTCGTCGCGGCCGACGTCAAACGCTCACTCCTGCGTGTTCTGAATCCCGCAACGCACGGCGGACGAGTCTGGCCGCTGCTGCCGATCGCCGGCGCGCAGGACTATGCCGACGGCCGGGCCCTCGGCGTGCGCGGCATCGAGCTCCTCGGCGACAGCGCGGTTGTCTTCACGCTGACGCAGCCGCTCGCCGTGTTTCCGAAATTCCTTGCCATGCCTGTCGCCGCGATCGTGCCGTCTTCCGTAGCGCCCGACTTCGGCCAGCGGCCGATCGGCACGGGACCGTGGCGATTCGTCGCGTGGGAGCACGACGACTACCTCCGGTTCGCTCGCAATCCGTCGTACTGGGGCGGCGCGCCCCGCGCCGAATCGCTCACCGTGCGCATCGTGCCTGAGCCCCTGACCCGCGCGGCCGAGTTTCTGGCGGGCCGGCTTTCGGTTGCCGAAATCCCGTTCGGTGAGACGATGAAGTGGGAGCACGAGCACGCCGACTGGCTGCACCGCAAAGCCGCGCTGCGCGTCGTCTACGTGGCGCTCAACAATCGCCGTGGTCCGCTGCGCGATCCGAACGTGCGGCGCGCGATCAATCACGCCGTCAATATCCCTGAGATCCTCAGCACCGTCTGGAACAGTCGCGGCATCGCGGCCGCGGGATCGATTCCTCCCGCGCTGGGCGGCAGCGATCCGAGCCGCCGGCCCTACGCGTACGACACCACCGAGGCGCGACGGCTGCTGCGCGCCGCCAGTTATCCGGACGGGTTCGCCCTGCAGCTATGGCGGTCAGGCACGAACGTGGAACTGGGTCGCGTTGCCCAGGCGCTGCAAGCACAGCTCTCGGCAGTCGGCATCCGGGTGGAGATCGTGTCGCGCGACGCGTCCAGCATGCGTGAGGCGGCGCGCAAAGGCGAAACCGATATGGCGTTGCTGGACTGGTGGGCCGACTATCCCGATGCGGACAACTTCCTCTATCCACTGTTTCACAGCGCCAGCTTCGGGCCCGGCGGCAACGTTTCCTTCTATAGTGATCCGGTCACCGATTCGCTGATCCTCACGGCGCGCCGCACCGTCGACCAGCGCGCGCGCGAGGCGCTCTACAGCCGCATCGAGACCCGAATCTTTCGCGACGCGCCGTGGCTTTACCTTTGGTTTCCGGTCGATCTCTGGGCCGCCCAGCCATCGCTCGACGGGTGGGACGTGCCGGTGATCTTCAACGGCCAGCGCTGGATCAAAGCGCATCCCAAGTGATCCGCTTCGTCGTCGGCCGACTGCTGGCGATCATACCGACCCTGTTCGGCGTGCTCGTGGTCGCCTTCCTGCTGCTCGACGTCATCCCCGGAGACCCCGTCGCCGAAATGGTCGGGGAGCGGGCCGACTCAGCCACGATCATCCGGTTGCGCGCCGAGCTGCATTTGGACGAGCCCGTGCCCGCGCAGTTTGGCTACTATCTCTGGGGTGTCGTACGGGGCGATCTAGGCCGGTCCTACATTACCCAGCGTCCCATCCTCGGCGACCTGGCCGAGCGATTTCCCAAGACACTGCAACTCGCCGGAGCCGCAATGTTGCTCGCCGCGACCTGTGGTATCACACTCGGCGTGCTCGCGGCGATCAGGCCGGGCGGTGCGGTCGACCGCTTCAGCATGTTCATCGCCTACGTCGGCGTATCATTCCCCGTTTACTGGGTCGGTTTGCTCCTGATCCTGTTGTTCGCCGTCGCGCTGCAATGGCTGCCGCCGTCGGGATACGGCGGGATGGCGTTTCTGGTGCTGCCCGCGCTGACGCTCGGAACGCGTTCGATCGCGTTTCTCGCGCGCATGACGCGCGGCACCATGCTCGAGGTGCTGCCCTCCGATTTTGTGCGCACGGCGCGGGCGAAGGGGCTTCCCGAACGCCGCGTCATCGGCCGCCATGCGTTTCGGAACGCGCTGCTCCCGATTATCACCGTGCTCGGACTCGACGTTGGCAATTATCTCACCGGAAGTATTCTCACCGAGACGATATTTTCCTGGCCCGGCGTGGGACGCTACGTGTTGCTGGCGATTCAAAAGCGCGATCTGCCGGCGATCCAGGGCAGCATCCTGTTCCTGTCCGTGATTTTCCTGCTGGTCAACCTTCTCACCGACGTGCTCTATGCGAAAGCTGATCCTCGCGTCGCTTACGATTAGCGCCGCGGCTGCTCTCCAGGCGCAAAGCCGCGGCTCATTGCAGCAGCGCATCACGCGGTTGCTCGATCAGCCGCCGTTCGATCGCGCCACGTGGAATATTTACGCCCAGGACGATCGCGGGCACGTCTTATTCAACCGCAACGGCGATCACTTCTCCGTACCGGCGAGCAATACCAAGCTCGTCGTTGCCGCCGCGGCGACAGTCCTGCTCCCCGCCGATTATCGCGTACGAACGAGCGTGTATGCGAACGGAACGGTGACGAACGGCCTGCTGAAGGGCGATTTGATTCTCTACGGGCGGGGCGATCCAACGTGGTCCGAGCGCTGCTACGCGGTCGATACGCTGGCGCCGGGTGCGTGCGACTCGACGTGGACCGCCGTCGACGCCATCGCCGATTCGCTCAAGGCGCACGGACTGCGCCGCGTCACCGGGCGAATCGTGGGAGACGGATCGTATTTCGAGCCGACGCTGACGCACTGGAACTGGGGCTCGTTCGACCTCAACTGGTGGTATGCGGCGCCCGTCTCGGGGCTCGGATTCCACGACAATAGCGTCGATTTCCAGATCACACCCGGCGGCGCGGTGGATCAGCCGCCGTCCATCACCTGGAATCCCGACCTGCACCTTTTCACGTTCGAGAACCGCGCGCGGACGGTGCCGGCGGATTCCGGCACGACGATCGGCGACAACTTCTTCCGCAAGCCGGGGACACTCGACATCTGGGCCGAAGGGACCGTGTCGCTGAGCCGCACGCCGTGGATCGAGAGCTTCGCGCTACCAGATCCGAGTCTCTATGCCGCGCGCGCGCTCGGGATGTCGCTACAGCGCAAGGGTGTGTCGGTGGAAGGCGGCGCAGCCAGCACGACCGACTCGATGGTGTATCGTGGCGTCCGGAGCAATCCAATCGTCGAATACCGCGGTCGCCCATTGACCGACATCATTTTCCCGATCCTCAATACCAGTCAGAACTGGTTCGCCGAAATGCTGCTCAAGATTCTCGGGCGCGAGGTCGGTGACACGGGAAGCTGGGCGAAGGGGCTCGACGTCGAGAAGCGATTCCTGATGGATTCGGTGAAGGTCGACTCGACGGCGTTCGCCCTCGATGACGGCTCGGGATTATCGGCCGGCAATCTCGTCACTCCGCACACCTTCGTGCAGCTCCTCGCCTACATGTATCGCCACCCCAAGCGGCGGCCATTTCTCGCGGCGCTGCCACGCGCCGAGCAGCGCGGCTCGCTGCAGAAGCGCTTCGGCGGGACGCCGCTGGAAGGTCGCGTGCTCGCGAAAACGGGATCGATTTTCCGGGTGAATACGCTATCGGGCTATATCGAGCGACCGGACGGGCGGGTGATCACCTTTTCGATTCAAGCCAACGCGCACGACGTACCGAACAGGCAGATGCTCGCGCAGATAGACTCAGTGGTCGTACAGCTCGCGCGCTAATCGTCCTTCTGTCCGAAAATCGCCATGTTCGAGCTATGTCCCGGCTCGAACTTGGCGGACGGGTTGAGAAAGTGCACCGCATGGTTGACGGCGATACACGCCTCAGCCACACCCGTCGCGATTAGTTTCAGCTTCCCGGGATAGGTTGTGATGTCTCCCGCTGCGTAGATGCCCGGGATATTGGTCTCCATCGTCTGCGCCACCTTGATGTCACCCTTCTCGATGTCGAGCCCCCACTCCGCGATCGCGCCCAGTGACGAAACGAAGCCGAGCTGCGGAATCACGCAGTCCATCGGCAGCGTCTCTTCCTGTTTCGTCTTGGTGTTGATGATGGTCACGCGCTCGATCCGGTCGGCTCCACTGATCGCTTTCAGCTCCCAGAACGTGCGCAGCTCCATCTTCCCAGCCGCGGCGAGCGCCTGCACCTGGTCGACGGTCGCCTGGTGGGCACGGAAGCCGTCGCGCCGGTGGATCATCACGATGGATTTGGCGACGCCCTGAAGGTTCACCGCCCAGTCGAACGCCGAGTCACCGCCGCCGACGATGAGAATCCGCTTGCCGGCAAAGGTTTGCAGATTGAGCACGCGATCGTGGAGTCCCTTGTCGTTCCACTGATCCACGTCTTTGAGCGGCAGCTTGCGCGGCGTGAAGGCGCCGATCCCGCCGGCGATCAAGACCGTGCGGCCCGGATACTCATCTTGGTCGGTGACGATCGTGAACAGGGGCTTGCCGTTCTCCTGCGTGCGCTTGAGAGCGATCACCTTCTGCGCAAGATGCACCGGCGGCTTCCACTGCAGACCCTGCTCCGCCATCCCCTTCACCAGGTCTTTGGCGAGAATCTTCGGGAAGCCCGCAACGTCGAAGACGTATTTCTCGGGGTACAGCGCCGTCAGCTGGCCGCCGACTTGATCGAGGTTATCGATCAGCCGATGCGACGCGCCGCGCATACCGGCATAAAACGCCGCGAACAGACCGGTCGGGCCGGCGCCGATGATGGTGATATCTTTCGCGTCTTGCATCGGGCCAACGCTAACCTGCTTCTTCTCCTTGTCCTAGTGGGATGCGCCGGTAACGGGCGGCGTGCCGCGCTCGGCTGGAGCCTCGGCGGCGAAGCCCACGTGTTCATTGCCGGCGACCGATTTGCGCGGGACGTGTACCACGAGCTCACGCGCAGCGATCTGGCTGACTCGTTGCGCATCAAACCGCTCATCGCCGTTGATCCCAACAGTGGACACAGCGCGACGGTACTCTCGGCGAGCGGCGCGGCACCGGGCCGGCTCGTGCTCGCTCGCTTCCACGCCGGCGAGACGTGCGGGTATTCCGAATCGGTCACAGAGCTGGTATTCGCGTTTCCGCCGGGAGGTGCAGCGGGTCACAGTACGCCACCGTCTCACGTCCCGGTGGTCGCACTCCTCGATGCGCAGCCGTTCGCCGGTGGCGCCGGCACGCCGTCGGCAACGCTTGCTCGACAGGCTGCGCTTCGTCTCGTGACCCGCGTCGCACAACGCGCCGACAGTATCAGCGGGAGCCCGGCGGCATTGCTGCACGGCCTCGTGCTCGATGCCGACCAGGCGTCGGACGCCGGCGAAGTCGTGCCGCTGTTCCGCAGCAGTTCATCCTATGCGGTGGGATTCCGAGGACGATTCGTTCGCGCAGCAGACACCTTGCTGATCACGGGAGTGGCCCTCACAGACACGGCGTTGCGTGCCCTGCGGTGGGTGCTGCGTCCACAGCGCACTCGGCTCGTCGCTGGAATGATTTCGGCCGGTGCGCGGCGCTACTCGCTGCGAGGCGCCGTGGCCGGCGCGGGCGGCGGGACGCTGCTCTTGGTCGATGAAATCGCGGACGTGAGGATCAGCGATTCCCGCGCCGTGGCGCTGGATGCTGCCACGCGCAACGTCATCGCGGAGCAACCGCTCGCGCTCCGTTGCCCCTGACGGTACGTTCCCGACTCGTGAAGATCTACACGAAGACTGGCGACTCTGGTGAGACGGGGCTCTTCGGCGGGGGCCGCGTTCCCAAAGACCATCTCCGCGTGCGCGCGTATGGCGAAGTCGACGAGCTCAACGCGGCGCTCGGATTTGCCGCGACGCTGGAACCCGTGCCTTTCGAGTCCAGCCTGCTACAAGCAATCCAGCGAGATCTCTTTACGATGGGCGCCGAGCTCGCGGCTCACGATCCGGGTAAGCTCCGCGAAGTGCTCGGAGCCGCGGACGTCACCGCGCTGGAGCAGGTCATCGACCGTCACGAGGCCGGCCTCACGCCACTGAAGAACTTCATTCTGCCGGGTGGCGCGCCCAAAGCGGCCGCGTTCCACGTCGCGCGCACGGTCTGCAGGCGGGCGGAGCGGGCGGTGGTGAGCTTGAACCGCGAGCAGCCGACCAACCAGACCATCATCCACTATCTGAACCGGCTTTCCGATCTGCTGTTCGTGCTGGCTCGCGCCGTCAACGCGCAGACGGGGCACGCCGACGTCACGTGGTGACGATTCGCGTCTCGCTCCAGGAACAGCGAGACGCTTCTTACGACATCCTCATCGCCCCCGGACTCTTTCAGAAGCTGGACGAGCTCCTGCCGCGCCATTGCCCCGCGGCGGCCTATGCGCTGATCTCCGATTCACATGTCGGCAAGGTGTACGGGGAGCCTCTGGCAGCACAGCTCGAGCAGGCGGGCGTCACGGTGAGGCTTTTCACGTTTCCGGCCGGCGAATGGAACAAGACGCGCGACACCTGGGCGTCCCTGAGCGACCGCATGCTCGCCGCGCAGCTCGGCCGCGATTGCGCGGTCATCGCATTGGGCGGCGGGGTGGTGAGCGACGTCGGTGGCTTCGTGGCGGCGACATACCTGCGTGGCGTGCCGCTGGTTCAAGCGCCGACATCGCTGCTCGCGATGATCGATTCATCGATCGGTGGGAAAACCGGCGTCGACGTGGCGGCGGGGAAGAATCTGCTGGGCGCATTCCACCAACCGCGCCTCGTCGTCGCCGATCTCGATGCGCTGGGATCGTTGTCGAGCGTGCAGCTCTCTGCCGGACTGGCCGAAGCGGTAAAGCACGGCGCCATCGCCGACGCGGATTACTTCGGCTTCCTGGAACGGCACTACGCGGAAATCTTCGGAAAGCACGCGCCCGCCCTCGAACGGCTGGTACGCCGGTCGGTCGAGATCAAGGCGGCGATCGTCGGGCTCGACGAGCGCGAGGCCGGCCGGCGGGCGATCTTGAATTTCGGTCACACCGTCGGCCACGCCATCGAAGCGACGTCGAAGTACGAGGCGTTGCACGGTGAGGCGGTCGCGATCGGCATGGTCTACGAAGCGCGACTCGCCGAGTCGCTCGGGATCGCCGCCGCCGGCACGGCGTCGCGTATCGCCGCGGTCCTCGAGCGGCTCAACCTGCCCATCGAGCGGCCCGATGCGAGTCGGGTAGATGATCTGATCGAGGCGATGCGATCGGACAAGAAGGTTCGCGCCGGCGAGCTGCGGGTGGCGATCCCGCGCGCCATCGGTACGCCCTACGGCGATGATGAGAACGGCTGGACCGTAGCTGTTGACGAGGATTTGATGCGTCAGATTCTGGTCAACACGTAGCCCACATTCCTTTCCACCTCTCCACAGGTTCTTCTCATCCTTCGGATTGACTCCGTTCCGAGGGGAATCACGGGTGGGGAAAGCTGTTTCCACACCGGATGTGGATAGTGGACAAACCACGGAATGCTCACATATCTATTAATTTGTGATGTGGATAACCGTGGAGATTTGCACCTATTGGCAGGAAAACCTATATTGCCGCCGTTCCCGTTGGCCTAAATGGCGGCAGCGCCGTCTGTTCCGATCACAACACGGCAGCTCGGGAGAACCCGCATGGCTCGGTCGAATGGCGGCAAGGCGAAAGCGTTTTTCCGCACCACCCCCTCCGGAGCATTCGACCAGTACTTACAAGACATACAAAAACTCCCCCTCATAAAAGATCCCGCTGAAGAACGTCGTCTCGCTCGTCGCGTGCAACGGGGAGATGAAAAAGCCGCCGAGCGTTTGGTAACGGCCAACCTGCGTTTTGTCATCTCTTACGTAAAGAAATATCAGGGCCACGGACTCGATCTCTCCGAGTTGGTCGCCATCGGTAACGAGGGACTCCTCAAGGCCGTCAAGAAGTTCGATCCCGATCAAGGCGTCAAATTCATTTCATATGCCGTGTGGTGGGTGCGACAGGCGGTGCTGAAGGCGTTGGCGGAGCAGACGCGCAGCGTTCGCATTCCGCTGAATCAGAACTCGCAGCTGATTCGCATGAGCCGCACGGAGACGTATCTCTCGCAGGAGCTGGGCCGGGAACCCACCGACAACGAAATCGCCCAGGCACTCGAAGACAGCGTCGAAAACGTCCGCACCGCGCGCCGCATGACGGCCGCGGAGTTGTCGCTCGACGCGCCCGTCGATCGCACCGACAAGGATGCGGCGACGCTCGGCGAGCGGTTCGCCGGGCAAGAGGGCGGCGAG
>Ga0099794_10000018_pt1 | contig 74076 bp, 54 predicted proteins | sample Rivendell_Oct201_10_FD_77320 | JGI IMG/M metagenome (GOLD analysis project Ga0099794, IMG submission 77320) | Vadose zone soil microbial communities from the Eel River Critical Zone Observatory, Northern California, USA -... | ecosystem: Host-associated > Plants > Roots > Rhizosphere > Soil ... | reverse complement strand
CGCGCCGCCCAATAGGGCGCCAACGTGCAGGTGATCGATCCAGTCGCCGGATCCTCGGGAATGCCCACGGACGGGGCGAAGAACCGTACCACGTAGTCGCAGTCGCCATCGCCGTCCCCCGGCGCGGTCACGGTCGTGCCGCCGTTGCCGATGTCGATCCGCGCCAGCGCCGCGATATCCGGCTTCAACGCTGCGACTTGCCTAGCGCTTTCGACCACCACGAGATAGTCGCGCTTGTCCTTGAAAACCTGAGCCGTGCTGAGCCCGAGCGCGGGAAGCAGCGCCGCCGGAGGGTCACATGGCGCAGCGGGCCGCGCCGGAAAATCGAGCTCGAACCAATCGCCCTTGCGAGTCGCCCGCAGCTCGCCACTGCGCGTCTGGAATCGAACCGGCCATGTCTTATGCCCCCGCTCCGCGAGCACAGTTGCCGTGGCGAGTGTCGCGTGCCCGCAGAGATCGTCCTCGACCAGCGGCGAGAACCAGCGCAGATCGAACTCGGCGGTGCCGCGCTGCACCACAAACGCCGTCTGTGAATGGCGGTTTTCGGCAGCGATCTGTAGCATCGTGCAGTCAGGCGGAAAGTCGGAAAGAATGCACACGCCGGCGGGATTCCCCGCGAACAGGGCACTGGTAAACGCATCGACGTGGTAATACGGGATCGACTTCACCCTTCAATTATACAGCGGCTGGCCTCCACACCCTGAAGGGTGTGCTTTAGCCTGTGAAAAGACTCAAGGCCCGCACCACCCCTCGCACCTTTTCCGCGTCCCACACGCTAAAATGCACCTCTCGTACGCCCGTCCCTCGCACGATCGGAGCGACGTTGTCCCCGTCGATCCCACCGCCCGCCAGAATCCCGATCCGCTCGCGTGCCTGAATCACGAGCCGGCGAATCTGCTCGGCTCCCTCTCGCGCCGTCCGTCCCCCACCCGACGTGAGCACACGATCCACGCCCAGCTGGATCAGTCGCTCCAACGCCGCCGCCGGATCGGCACAGTCATCGAACGCCCGATGAAACGTCACCGACAGCGCGGCCGAGCGGCCTCGAGCAGCTGCTCCGTGCAGTCCTCAGCGATCTCGTGTGTGTCTGTGAGGGCTCCGGTCACAATGCCGTGAGCCCCCGCGTCTTTCGCGCGGTGAATCTGCTCCAGCATCGTGCGATGCTCGGCATCCGTGTAGACGAAGTCCCCCGCGCGCGGGCGCACGAGGACAAGAATTGGAATCGCGAGCTGGGACCGACAGTCTCGGACGAGCTGCACGTCCGGCGTCGTGCCGCCATGGGCGAGATCCGTCGCCAGCTCGATGCGGTGGGCCCCACCCTCGGCGGCCGCGAGCGCGGCGTCCAGCGACTCGACGGCCGCCTCGATGAGAATGGTCACTCAACTACGAAAGCTAAACCGCGAAGGTCTTCCGCACGCCCGCCGCGTAGACCTTCCACGGCACCACAGTCCGCAGCCGCGGCAACCACGTCGCCTGCGCGCCGACGCGGTAGCGCAATCCGGGAGCTTTGTCCTCGACGATCTGCAGTACGCGCCGCGCGACCTGCTCCGGCGGAATGCCACCCGCCAGGGAGTGGCCGAACTTCGCGAGCATCCGTTTGCGGGTCGCGTCGTACGCGGGCAGCGACTGTGCGGCGACCGGCGAAGCCTCACCGATCGGTGTGTTGACGAATCCCGGCTCGACCAGGCTCACGCTGATGCCCAACGGACGGACCTCGTACCACAGCGACTCGGAATATCCCTCGAGCGCGAACTTGCTCGCCGAGTAGAAGGCGCTGAAGGGAATGGCGGTGTTGCCGGCGAGCGAGCTGATATTGATGATCTTGCCCGCGCGGGCGGCACGCATCCCGGGAAGCACCGCATTCACCATCCGTACGGCGCCGAAGAAATTCGTCTCGAGCTGTGCCTTGGCCTCGTCGACACTCGTCTCCTCTGCGGCGCCCGTGACGGCATAGCCCGCGTTGTTGACGAGGACGTCCACGCGGCCGGCCTTGGCTACGACCTTTTCGACGCAGTCACGGACCGACTCGTCCGAGCGCACGTCGAGCGCCACCATGGTCACTCCCTGCGACTGCGCGCTCTGAGGTTTGCGCGCCGTCCCGAAGACGGTAAACCCACGCTCGGCGAGGAGCCGCGCCGTTGCCTGGCCGATGCCAGACGACGCGCCTGTGACCAGAATCGTCTGCGACATGGATGCTCCGGAGGATTGTGTCTCCGACAACAATGTACGTCTTCTCAGCGTTCCGGCGCCGCCTGCTCAAACCGTTATAGACACGGGCCAGCGAGTCGCCCTTCTTGATTTGCACCCTGACTTGGAGCATTCATGGCGTCTTTCGCGCTGCCGGCTCGACTCTCGATGCTTGCGGTCGTCGCAAGCTCGTTCGGTGGGATTCGAGATCTTCCGGCCCAAGGACCATTCCAGTACCAGTACGCCGCCAAGGTCGTATGTGGCACACCCCGGGGTGGGTTCCCGGCGGTGGTGCAGGCCTATGCGACCAGCATCAACGTGAATAATCCGAGCGACTCGCTCACCGTCTTCCTGCGCAAACGGCTGGTCATCACGTTTCCGCCGGGCTTCCAAATCCCGCAGAAACCACTGCAGCTGTTCAACGATTCGCTGCTCCCGACTTTCGCATTGCTGACGGACTGTCAGGATCTGCGACGGCGTTACCGTCTGCAGCAGCCGTTCTTCGAAGGCTTCGTTGTCATTCAGAGTACGCTGCCGCTCGACGTGACCACGGTCTTTACCGTCCCCGGCGGGATCGATGTCGTGCAGGTCGCGGAGCGCAAAGTCTTCGTCGTGCGATAGAGCTGGTGGGATCAGGCAAACGTTTGGGGAGTATCCGCCCTCTCTGTCGCCTCGATCTCCTTCAGCCTGCGGGACCACTGCACGCCGAGTGGCGTGAGCTCGACCAGTGTCGCCAGGTCGACCTCAGCGTCGTCCTTTAATTCTCCAATGTGGTGAGACGGGCGAGTCCGCAGCAGGCCAATGGAGCGCAAGCGCCGCAGCTCGACACGGACGTCGTGGCTTCCCTTATATGGTCGCGGGCCAGCTGCGGCAAGACTCGAGACGCTGGGGACCGAAGAAGCGACCCGCACGCGCCAGCCTTTGACGTTCCGTGCAGCCGACATTCGTTGAAGGGCTAGCGGGACCCGCTCAAAGTGTTACAGCCGCGCTTCTGAATTCCCTGCCTATTTGACACTTGTTGGTTTCGTGCTGGCCTGAAACGTCCTCCGGAATGACACTCTCTGGACGATGTTGTAAGGAGGTCTCCAAATGAGCATCAGCCCCGGTTCGGCTGCTTTCGCAGATGTCTCCAACGCGATGATCCAGATAGGCGGCGGCCCCTTCTGGATGGGTAGCGATGAAGGAAGCCACGCGGAACGCCCCAGGCATGAAGTCTTTCTCGACGACTATTGCATCGATGAGGCACTGGTCACGAATAGGGATTTTTCCCGTTTCGTCGCTGCGACGGGCTACCGCACGTCGGTAGAGCAGCGTTGCAATAACGGACGCACGTGGCGGACCTTCTCGACGCCGGAACGTTCAAATCATCCAGTCGTGTGCGTCAGCTGGCACGATGCCGTCGCCTACGCGGCGTGGGTTGGAAAGAAGCTCCCATCGGAGGCCGAGTGGGAAAAGGCGGCCAAAGGCGGCTGCGAGTGTGCCGTCTACCCGTGGGGCGATCAGCCGCCGCGAGAGGATCTAACGAACTGGATGCCGACCTCGCAGCCGGGTGCATTGCTACCCACACGTCCAGTCAAGCAGTACGCCCCGAACCCCTTCGGTCTCTTCGACATGACGGGCGCCGTGTGGCAATGGTGCGCTGATTGGTTCGACGAGGACTACTACTCGTTGGGCGTCTCGGCGAATCCCCTCGGCCCGCCGCGGGGTGAGTATCGCGCGCGACGGGGTGGTGCGTTCAATGTGCGTGAGGCGTTCCGTCTGCGCTGCGCGAACCGCGGAGCCATGGTACCGGATCAGTCCTGGCCCAATCTGGGCTTTCGGTGTGCGGTCTCCGGTATGGGCTCGCCGTGACCATCGCGGTGGAGATGTCCTTCGCGGAGTGCGTGACGGCTGCGATCGATGAGCTCCGCGTGGCGATGGAGCCCGATGGCGGGGGCGTGGAAATTGTCGATGTCACCGACCATGCTGTAACGCTGCGCCTCGTCGGATCGTGTCTTTTTTGCCCAAGCCGCGCACTAAGTGCCGAGGCGTTACGACGCCGGTTGACGGCGCGCCTGCATGACGTCTCGCATGTTCACTTTGTTCATGCTCTCTCCGAGTCTGCCCAGTGTCAGTGACCCCGTTCGAGAACGTGCGTGTCGCAAAGCCAAACAACACCTCTCCTGGATTGTTCATCAGCCATAAGCTCGAAGCCGACGGCAAGTTGGCGCACTACATCCAGGACGAACTCACCAGCGTCGCGCGACAGAACAAAGGGACGCTGGATGTGCACATATCGGAGGAGATCCCAGTCGGTGATCCGTGGTTGGACGGAATCGCGAGTAGGCTGCGAGCGTCAAAGATCCTCTTGCTTCTGTTCACGAATCCCTCGGCTGACTGGGACTGGTGCCTCTTCGAGGCCGGGTTTTTCTGGGGTGCACGTCGCAGAATCGTCTGTCTCCACGACCCCCAGCATCGTCCGCCGAACCAATTGCTGCATCTGCAGCCACTCGCAGCGACCGAGGCGGAGGTCTCAAAATTCGTCCGAGAGCTCCTGACGACAAGTAAGTACTTCGGCGGTCCCGTCATTTCCAAGGTCAAAGACTCGAATTGGTATGACAAATTCGGGCAGCAGGTTGCGCAGCAGGTCCTAGGAAACCGGTCCAGGCCCTTGCTTCCTCGACTCATAATCGAGGTCAAGGATGACAGGAAATTGAAGCAGGATGCGATACCCGGGGATGCGAAAATCATTAACCCGAGTACGGATGTGCTCAGGCTGTTCGGTCGAGACTCCGAACCGGATTCTGGTCTCTGCTGGAAAGACATTCAGAAGCTGGCGACTGATCCGGTAGGCAATCCCCAATGGCTGAAGGATCTCGCAGCATCGATCTATAATGCTCACGCGGGCATCTACACCAACGAGCCGAAGCCATCGGTGTACCGACCGCCAGGGCAAATAAAAGCCGCCTTTCGCGCAGAACCGTCGCGCGTGGAAAGCTATTCCGGGAACAAGAAACGCTTTCACGTCGTGTTCGTCAAAGAGCCGACCCTGACGAGAGCAGTCACCTCGTTCGGCGATCTCATGCTGCAACTGCAGGAACTGTTTGAATCCAGCCTGCCCGGCGACACGATCAACTGGCTCGCCTATACACCTGCGATCGGCTTCCTGGCACGCAAGTCCATGGAGTGGAAGGCGCTGGAAAGCGTGATCAGGAAGTACGCCGAGCGACTGGATATCGTGTGCTTACCGCCGAAAGAATTGGATTCGTGGCATCGCCTTTTTCAGCAACGCGCCACGGATCATGGCCCAGGCCTTGTCAATGATGATCTGATCTTGGCGGCGACGAGGGTGTCGCAGGATCTACTCTCACTCAACATGTCGAGCTGTTCATTCGTGCCTTTCGAAATGCTGCCGGAGTACTACCTGTTTAGTCACCCGCGGCGCGCCATCGCCGTCACACCGTTCTTTCTTCCGCGACTCAATGACGGAAATCCAGGAGATCTGCGTCAGAGCGAGAAAGTCGAGATGTGTGGATTGGTCACTCAAGACCGTGTGATGGTCGATCTCGCGCGCAAGGTGCACACCATTGTGCAGGGCCGACGCATTGCGGGAAGAATTTCTTCCCCGTCAAAGATCGCTGGGCCGACATCCACACCGCAGAGTGACAGTCCCTCTGTGACAAGGGAAAGGCTGCCGTGAGACACTCCTTTGTCATTGCGCTCTTCGCCGCACTGTTTCCGACGCTCGGTTGCAAGGGGGAGCGCGATGCGGCGGGCAACGTGGCCCGCAAAGTCACGATCGGCATCCAGGTCTCACCTGCCATGGCGCTCGTCATGGTCGCCCAAGACAAAGGGTTTTTTCAGCAGCAGGGACTGCAAGTCGAGCTGAAAGAATTCACCGCCGGCAAATTCGCCCTGCAAGCGTTTCTGGCAGGCGCGGTGGACTTTGCCGTTGCGGGAGAAGTCCCGGTGGCACTGGCAACCCTTCAGGGCAATCCAGTTCGCGTCGTCACGCAGGTCGTCGAACGCACCCACAACGAGGTTCGCGTGGTGGCATTGCGAGACCGGGACTCGACGGATCCTGGCGCATACTTCCGCGCGCGCAAACGCAAACTAGCGACCTCCTTCGGAGGCGGGCCGGAGTTTTTCACCTACACGTTTCTCCGGCATTACAATATTCGGCCGGATCAGGTTGAAATCATCAGCCAGAAGCCGGAAGACATGCCCGCCGCTTTGGCCACCGGGAGCGTCGACGCGGTCGCGATCTTCGAGCCCTTCGCTTACTTCGCCGAACACCGCTCGACACGCGGTGTGATGTCATTCCCCGACGCCGGAGTGTATTCGGAGCTGTACGTGCTCACCGCCGGCCCCAAGCAGGTGGATGCGAAGGCGCGCGAGATCGCCGGGATGATCCGAGCGCTTGCCGCCGCGGGCGATTTCATAGAAAGCCACGCGGCGGAGGCCCAGGCTATCGTCGAGAGGTACACCAAACTCGATTCCGAAACCGTTCGGGCCGTCTGGCCATCCTTCGTTTTCCGGCCTGCGCTCACGCCGGAGCTGCTACGTGTCTGGGCACAGGAAGCCGATTGGGCGCAGGCGACGGGCAAAACCCAGCCGGGTACCCCCACGCCCGATTTCCGCACCGTCATCGAGTCGCGGTTTCTGAGCGACGTGCGGCCGACCGCTGTCACCATCCGCTGACATAGCGACGGCTAGCGCCATAGTCAGGGCCAGTGCGACGGACACTGGTGCCGCGAAGGCCCGCGCCGCCGCCGCCGACCTGCGTCACGGGCGCGCGACCTTCTTGGCCGTCGCGCTGTTTTTCGTGGCGTGGGAGATCATTGCCCGCTCGGGATGGATCGCGTCACGCGCATTATTTCCGCCTCCCAGTAGCGTTGCGATCGCCATGGCGGAAATGTTGCGCTCGTCGTCTCGACACATGCCCGACTGGATTCCTCAGTGGCTGCGCAGTGACCTTGTGTGGGATGCCTTCGTGAGCAGCCGACGTGCTCTCGTCGGGTGGGCACTGGGAAGTGTGATCGGGACGTTCGTCGGTATTACGACAGGGCGAATCCGCAGCCTGGAGGCATACTTCGCGCCCATCATCCAATTATTTCGACCGCTGCCGCCTGTCGCCATCATTCCTATCATCATCGTCTGGCTCGGGATCGGGGAGCCGTCCAAGCTGTTCTCGATTGCCTTCGCGGTCTTCTTCCCGGTGTGGATCAATGCCCATCTTGGCGCCCAAAAAGTCCCGCAATCCTTCATTTGGAGCGCGAGTAGCCTCGGAAGTCGCGGTTGGCGGACGCTGACTCGCGTGATCCTCCCAGGCGCGTTGCCGTTCATCATTGCCGGTCTGCGCACCGGCATCGCAGTCGCCTTTGTCATGGTCTACGTGTCCGAGCTGGCTGGCGCATCGGCCGGTATCGGCTACGAGATTTCGACGTCACAGCTCGCGTACCGTGTCGACCGCATGATGGGCGCGCTGCTGGTGCTGGGAATCCTGGGAGCCGGGAGTGACTGGGCACTTACCCGGGGACTGAACAGACTGTGTCCCTGGCTGCGTTATTCCGTGCGCTGAGGCTATGGCATGCTCATACAAGTGCAGGGCCTGCGGGTCAGTTATGGCAATACCGAAGTCTTGCACGGCATAGATCTCGAGATCCAGGAAGGGCAGTTTGTATCCATTGTCGGGAAATCGGGTTGCGGCAAGTCCACGCTGTTGCTCGCGTTGGCAAGCTTCGTACCCCACGACGGTGCCGTAGAATTTCCTGCTGACTTCGGGATGGTTTTCCAGAACTACGCGGTCTTTCCCTGGATGACCGTGCGCGACAACATCGCCTTCGGTCTATCGAAACTCCCCGCCGTCGAGCGCGCTACGGTGGTGGACAAGCACCTGGTGTTGGTGGGCCTCGAGTCGCACGCGAATAAGTATCCCTCGCAGCTGTCGGGAGGGCAGGCGCAACGCGTCGCCTTGGCACGAGCCCTCGCCGCCAATCCCAAGGTCATCCTGATGGATGAGCCGTTCGGCGCGCTCGACAATTTCACGCGAAGCCAGATGCAGCAGTGGCTTGCGGGCGTGTGGCAGAACGACCATAAGACCGTTGTGCTCGTCACGCACAACATCGAGGAGGCCATCTTTCTCTCGGATAGGATCATCCTTATGGATAAGGGAGAAATTGAGGGTGACGTTGAAGTGGATCTCCAACGTCCGCGGGCAAGTGAGCTCAAATTTTCCACCGGTTTTGTTGACCTGAGACGGTCGATACTCGAGCGTTTCGGGCAAGGAGTGTGACGTAATGCCTGACTCCTTTGTAGCGATCGTCGGCAGTGCCGATACCACGCGCCAGAGCGGGTACAATCCGCCGCTCAAGCACGCGGATCTCATTCCAAAGGCGGCTGAAGAACTGGGACGCGCGTTGGCGGACGCCGGATTCGGCATCATTGTCTATTCTGCGGGACCCCAGTTCATCGAAGGCGATGTGGTACGAGGGTACGTGGAAAGTGGCCACGCGACCGCCGAATCGATTCAAATTCGCTATCCGCAAGGGGTGGCCAATACGGATCAGCAATTCTATAAGGCAGACACTAACGACCAGTTGTTCAAGCCCCTTCCGGACAACTATGGATATTGGCAGGTCTCGTTTTACATGTCCCTGCAGGAGGCGCAAGGAATACTGCTCATGGGCGGCGCCGAGTCGGCATTCATCACTGGGTTGGTGGCTAAAATCAACAACATTCCCTGTCTGGCCCTGGCAACATTCGGCGGCAGCGCTGAATCCGTTTGGGGGGTAGCCCTCGGCGGCCTAGCTACGGCCGAGCATCGAGCGCTCATGGCGCGCGGGACTTGGGGAGCGGATTCAGCCAAGCGCTTGGTGTCTGCTCTGAGTGAAGAGTGTCGCGCGCGCGCGGTCGAAGAAACGAATCGTCGCCTCGCCAAGGAAATGACGTCGCGAAAACTGCGGCAGCGAGCGTGGCTCGCTGGCGTTGCGTTCCTCGGAGCGGCCGCGCTCACCGGACTGGGGATGTTCGGGAAGTTCACTCATGTATGGCCTTTCGCCCTGGCGTTCTTCGGGACACCTGTTCTGGCGGGGTTGTGCGGAGGGATCGCTCGGCTCGTTTCCGACGACTATCGCGGGGAAGCGCCACCTACTGAGAACGCCGCAGTTCAGGGGGCTGTGCTTGGAATGATCGCGGGGGTCGTCTCCGCCATCCTGTTTGTGCTGGCGCAAATCGCCAGCAACACGACGGTGGTCGACTTCTCGAATGGTGTCCCCTCGGGATTGGGGAAACTCGTCCCCTTCGAATTGATAGTTGCGTTCACCGGTGGCTTCACGCTCGAAGCCGTGTTCGCGAAGCTACGGCGAACAGATGTGGTGAACACGACCTCCGTCGCGATGACTGACAAGAGTGGCTAGCACACGATTGCAGGTCGGCGCGGAACGCGCATGATTAAACCATTCGCGAGCGCGCCGAAGTCTCCATCGCTTCTCATCTTCCCGAACTTCCAACCGCCAGATGGAAGTGGCTGTAGCACAATGAGCGTCGCCATATGGCAGGCGTGCTCAATTTGGTATAGCGGTATTCCGCTGCGGGCCGTTGCGTTTAGTACCAAACGAACCTGGACCGGACGATGGCGGAACCAGACGAGCCACAAGACGCCGCTGACGAGCCACAGACTGAAGGCCCGGGCTCCGGTCTCGTCGGAAGATGGGGAATCGTCGCCGCAGCGCTGTATCTAGCCATCCTCGCCGGTGTCGCGATGTACCTCCTGGTGGCGATCTGGCCGCAGCCGGTACCGAATCTCGGCAGCTACGCAGCCGGCGATTCCGTCGCGCACCGCGCAGTCGCGGCCGCTTATTGGTCCTGCGACCAGACGGGGATGCCCGCGCGCTGGATCGCCGACTCGACGGTCCGCGACCCGAAGTGCGTCAGCATCGCCGGCAAGGGGTTCCTGCTGTGGGACGAGCAACGACTCCTGTTGATCGCGTTGCTGTGCGGCGCCCTGGGAGCGCTGCTGCACGCGCTGCGATCCATGTCGGTGTACGTGGGGAACCGAAAGTTCAGATACAGCTGGCTGATGATGTATGCGCTGCTGCCATTCAGCGGGAGCCTGTTGGCCCTCGTGTTCTACGTCGTGGTCCGCGGCGGCTTCTTCGCGTCGAATGCGGGCGTCGGCAATACGAGCCCCTTCGCCTTCGCCGCCATGGCCTTGCTGGTTGGCCTCTTCAGCCAGGTCGCCATCGAAAAGCTGAAACAGGTCGCCGAGAGTTTCTTCACCAAGACCGAGCCTGGGGCGGATTCGCTCACGCCCAAGACCGACGAGGCGGCGCTGCGGAGCGTGCAGCGCGTCGCCTCGGTCAACGGTGGGCCGCAAGATGCAATCGACATCGAAGGAACCGGGTTCACCGGGGAAACGCGCCTCGAGGTGAATGGCCGCGGGCGCCAGCCGGCGTTTGAAGCGCCGACGCGGCTCCGGCTGCTGCTGGATCCCGCCGAGCTTGCCGTGTTGGACAATGGCGGCCAGCTCACCGTGCAGCTGAAGAATGGAGACAAGCACTCCAATCCAGCTCTCACCGTGGGCTGACGCGACGGTGCTCACCAACGGCGATTGGCTGTTGCCACTCGAGCCCGGGCAGGCGGTCAGCCCGGGGTGGCCGTCCCCCACCGGGCCGGTGGGAGTGACGTGGCACTGGCCTGCCACCTGGGATTTGCTCACCTGTAGTCGTGTCCTCGGCGGCAAAAACCCACTGCGCAAGGGACAAGCCTCGGCGCACTGCGGCATCGGGCGGACGACACAAGAAGGCGTGCACCAGTACGTCACGCTCGAGAACCGGTCGTGGCATGCGGGCATCGAGCAGCTTTTCCGCTGGGACGGCCAGCCGCTGACGTCCCCGAGCGAGAAGGCCAGTCGCACGACGGTTGGTGTCGAGGCGGTCTCAATCGGATTCGCGCGCAGTGGTGTCCCGGCGCAGGCGGAGTGGATCGACGTCGATACGCCCGATGGCCTCACGCATTTGCGCGTGCAGCCGTGGACGGATGAACAAGTGGCGCTGATGATCGAGCTCGGCCGCGACATCGTGGCCAAGTTCCCGCATATCAGGCCGGACCATCACCACGGTCACAGCGATCTCTGTCCGACATATAAGCAGGACGTGCTGGGTTTTCCATTTGCAAAAGTGCTGCAGGGGATCTACCAGGATGAATCGCTACCCGACGTGTGGACGCCGTTCCGCACGGTGGTCGACCGGCAGCGTGCTCTGGTGACGCTTGGTTACGATCTCGGCCCGTCCGGCGCGGACGGCGACTGGGGACGGCACAGCCGCGACGCGCTGGTGAAGTTTCATACGGACTCCGGATTGCCTGCCCAGCCATATTGGACGACGTTCACCTGCCGCATGGCCTACCCAAAGTTGCATCCGGTACAAGGAGGAACACCGCCGCCGCCCCCACCCACCGTGTGATATCGATCACTCCGAGCAACCAACGCAGCGTGCTAACGCGCGAGATCCTCCGACAGCCGTGTGGTGTTATATGCTTCCTTCCGAACCCGCAGATCGTAGTACAGTAGAACGAGTGATACGATAAGGATCGGTTGGCCGTTCGTTGCGCTGGTCGATCGGGACCGCCGGTTTACGCGCTTGATCGATCGCCGTGCGCTGCTCGAGGACGTCGTGCGGGGCGTGGATCAGCTCGAGGGTTCATGATCTGAGCCCAAACGCACTATGACACTTTGAGCAACACCGGGGCGATGCCTGATTGCGACCAGCGGTACTACCCCTCATCATTCGCCGGGTCGCAGGCCCTTGGGACCCTCCGTGCTCGAACGTGTGCTCGTCGCCATTCGCTCCGCCCGACCAGGCATGCGGCTCCGTGCGCGCGCCGTTATCGAGGCGGTGCTCCTCACCAAGGGGCCGATTGGCTCGGCACAGGCGGTCGCCCGGGCGCTCGGACTCAGCAACCGATTCCAGCTCGCCCGCTTGCTCGAACATGAAGGACTTCCGCCGCTGCACCGCATGACGGAATGGGTCACGGTGCTCAACTGGATCGACTCGGCGGAGCGCGAACGCGTGTCACTCTGCTGGATGGCGTTTCGCTCTCATCGCCACCCCAGCGCCTGCTATCGCCTGGTGAAAAAGGTGACTGGCCACGGCTGGGAAGAGGTGCTCGCGAAGGGATCGCCGTGGGCGCTGCGGCGGTTTCTGAGCGAGCTGCATGCGTGCCAGAAGCAGAGTCCGCAACGGCACCCCGCGACATCACGGCGGCTGCCGCCCGTTGCCTTCAAGGGTCGCGCCGTTCAGCATCCGCACTCACGGCTCAGATTGTCATAATCCTTCTATTCTCTCTGCTCAAAATGTCCTAGTCGACGCGTCCGTGATCCCCTACCCTAAGGGGCCCGATACGGAGCGCCCCCGTGAAGTCAGCGATCATTCGCGTGCTTGTCGTGTCCGATATCCGTTTGTATCGCGACGGGCTCGCGCAGGTCTTCGCTGACGAGCGGCGACTCGCCGTCGTCGGAGCGGCCGCCGATGCGCCCGCGGCTGCACGAATGGCCGCGGAACATTCCCCCGATGTGGCGCTCGTCGACATGGCGATGCCGCAGAGCGGTGCCACGGTGCGCGGCATCGCCGCGATCGCACCCGCCGTCAAAGTGGTCGCGCTCGGCATTCGCGAAAACGAGCAAGACCTCATCGCCTGCGCTGAGGCCGGCGTCTCGGGTTACGTGCCGCGCGCCGCGTCGGTGCAAGATCTGGTGACGGTCCTCGAGGGCGTCGGGCGCGGCGAGCTGCTCTGCTCGGCACACACCGCCGCGACGTTGTGGCGTCGAGTCGCGGCGCTCGCCGCGACAGCGGGAGGAACAGCGCAGGAGCAGACGCTGACGCGACGCGAGCGCGAGATCGGCACGCTGCTCGAGGCGGGGCTGTCCAACAAAGACATCGCCACGCGCCTGGGGATCGAGGTCGCGACGGTGAAGAACCACGTGCACAACCTGCTCGAGAAGCTCGAGGTGCACCGGCGCGGGCAGGCGGTCGCGCGACTCCAGGGCCAATCGCACGTGCGGCGCCCGACGCCGGTCCCTTAACGCAGGGGGATCGCGATCCGATTGCCGGCGACGTTCATCGACAGCCCGATGTGCGCGATCAAGCTTCCGGGCCCCGTGGCACTGTAGTCCCGCCCGAATGTCCCGGTCACCCACACGCCTTTTTGCAGCTCGAAATCCACAAGCGCGGCGATCCTATACTGGTTGGCAGGCGCGCCGCTGCCGGTAAACGAGCGAAAGCTCCCCTCCGCCGACAGCGCGTAGCGGCCCGCGGTATAGAGCACGCGCGTCCCCAGATCGATCGCGTTGAAGGTCGTGTCGACTGAGCTGCCGAGAACACGGCTGACGGCGACGAAGCTCAGCGTCTTTCCTTCATATCCTGCCGTCATCCACGCGCCCCAACGGGTCAACTTGGCGCTGTCCGCCACGCCGCCGGGCGCTTGCAGAGCGGCGCCGCCGGCGATTTCGAGGACGAATCCCTCGCGGGTCACCGCCAGATCGCGGAACATTTGCTCCGTACTGTCTACGGCCGCTTTGTATTCGGCGGACTGCATGACACTCTTGGCCAGGTCGAGGCGCGCTGCGTCAAAGCGATTCAATGCCGCTTGGCGCGCGCTATCGCCGGTCGCGGCGGCGATCTCCTGATCCCTGACCGTCGCGAGCAACCCCTGGCGCTGCGCCTGCAGGTTCGCCAGCACCGCGCTCTCGATTGCCAACCGGTTGCCGAGCCGCTGCAGCTGCGAGATCGAACTCTGCGAGACATGGCCCGAAACCGGCGCGGCGCGAAAACCCACGGCGAGGCCGGTGACCGGACGCGCGGTCGTCCCTACCTCGGCCGTTGCGACCGAGATCGTCATAGTTCTGGCGACGGAGTTTGCGATATCACGCGTGGCATCCTGCTGCCACGTGAGCGTCGGATGCTTGATCAGCCAATACGGACTGAATTCGAGTGCCACGTCGCGGGGCAGGTTCGTCAATGACGCGCCCCGATTCAGCACGCTGAGTGCGAAGTCCGAGGGCGTGTTGGGCCGCTCGACGACGGTGGGGGCCACACCCAGCAACAGAAACGCCGGAGAGACGGGAGTTCGCAGCCCGTTAAATGCGGGACCGGCGTTTTCGGATTGCGCAGCGAGGGGAGCAGCCGCGCCGAGCAAGATCAGCGAACGCAGAAGCGATGTGCGCATCGCAGCTCCTTTACGCAAAGACAAACGAGATTTCGTATACGGCGCGGTCACCGATTTGATTGACGGTAGCTTCGTAAGTGAAGTCCCGATCTTGCATTCCTCCACGCAGCGAATACGTGACGGACGTGTGGCCCGTCGCCGCATTCTGGCGCTGCACGGTCGTGATGCAATCGATGCTTTTCGTTTTCAGATCCTGAGCGGCCGCGCCGATGGGCAGGTTCGTGATGTCCCCGGAGCCGATCTGCGCACCGCCGATTCTGACATCCGTGCCTCCCACTTGACCGTCGCCAATTGTGATCGAGAGCTGGACGGGGGTGTTGGGCTTTACCGAGTAGAAGGCGCTCTTCGATACCGTGACAGGGTCTGCCATGCTCTTCTCCTTGCGGGAGTGCAGCTCGTGCCGGGGAGCGTGCGCGGCCGATGAGTGAAGGTCAAGATCCAAATCGCGATCTAGATGTTCCCGTACCGAATGATCCATTCGCGTGCTGAATCCAAATCGGTTCCAACGATTCATTCGCACAGGCGCTCGCGGACTCCACGTTCTGTCGTTCGGAACCCGAGGACGGTGTCGTGCCACGCGCGCGAGCGCTGTTGGTAGGACTCGAGGGGATGACGGGCGACATCGTCGGGCGGCTGATCCAACACGAGCCCGGCTGCGAGGTCATTCCCGAGCGGCCTGAACGCGGAAACCTGCTCGACGCGATCCGCCGGCACCGGCCGAGCATCGTGGTCGTCGGACTAAAGAAAGCGGATGTGGGTCCTGGATGGGACGATCTGTTCGTGGCGTATCCGCATTTGCAGGTGCTTGCCGTCACGCCGGACGGGCGGCGGGCGTGCTTGTTTCGCGAGCCGCTCGAGGACGGCCTGGTGGCTGCGCTGCAGCGGGCCATGGAGTGACGATGCGGGACCCGCGCGTTCTCCGCGGACGTCGAGGAACTCTTCGGCGAGTTTGCGCCCGAAACCGAGTGACGTGACGAGATCGGACGGCGAGAACGAATGGCGAATTACAGAGCGATCGCTGCGACGGGGGCTGCGCTGGCAGGCTTGATCCGCGATCGGTATCCGCGCGACGAGTTCGGCCCGGGCTTGGATATCTCACTGTACCAGACCCGCAACTTCGAGTCCCCAATGCAGGACGGCTTCTCGATCTACCTCTTTCGCGTTGCGGTCAACGGCACCCTGCGCAATCGGAACCCTCGCCGCATGCCCGACGGTCGACGCTTCCGGCCGTCCCTCCCCCTCGACCTCCAGTTCATGATCACCCCGTGGGCAGAGGATGTCGAGCAACAGCTTCGCATGCTGGGCTGGGTCATGCGTCTGATGGAGGACGTCGGGGTCCTCAGCGCCGGCCATCTGAATCACTATCTCCCGGAATCAGACACGTTCCAGCCCAACGAAGGGCTGGAGATTATCTGCGATCCCCTGACGCTCGCCGATTACTTCACGCTGTGGGATCGGCTCCGCCGGCTTCCGGCATCGGCTACATACACGTTCCGCAGCGTTCTCGTCGATTCGGTGATTCCCATCGAAGACAGCACGGTGCCAGCACAAACGCGGCGGTTCGAGTTCACGCCGGAGAGTGTGTGAGCGGGCTGCGCGTTATAGAGCAGCTGACCCGCAACGCCGCCCTAGGCGTGCGGTTCTGGGACACGGCGGAGGGGACGTCCGTAATTGACGGCCTGGAGGTCTGGGTGTTCTCGCGTGCCAACCCACGCCTGCGTACCAGGGCCGAGGTCAATCGCAGCGGTGTCTATGTCGCGCACCGCGTACCTGGGATGCACGCATTCGAGTTCGACGATGCACCACCGGATGTGCTGTGGGCTACGGCGACGCGTCCGTACCGCGTCGAGGTGGTCGATCCGCGCGGTCGTTTCTTGCCGATCGCGTTTGACGCCGATTTGCCGGTGCGCGGCTTGTTCACGTGGCACGCGCCGTGGCTCTCGCCGCCCCAGCCAATCGTGCTGCCGGGCGACTTAGGATCGCCACCGCAGCTGCTACTCGAACGCGTACCGCTGTTTTCCGCGCCGAGCCGGCCGGTGCCCGAGCCGCTCGCGGTTCTGCACGCGCACCTGCGCGAGCTGGGTACGGAGCGCGACGCGGCTTGGAGTCTTCTCACGGTGTCGATTGACGGCGAGACGCGCGGCCTCGGGCTGGCGGATGCGGGGGGGCGGGTCGCCGTGCTCTTTCCATACCCGGAGCCACCGCGCATGAGTCTCGCGTCGCCCCCGGAAGCCAGAAACGACTTCACCTGGCAAGTGGATTTGACCGCTTACTGGTCGCCCGGTTCTCCGCCGCGCGCCGTCCCGGCGATCGCCGATCTTGCCGACGTGTTCGCGGCGCTGGCGACGCCTTGCCACGTCGTCGAGTCGATCGCATCACCGGCGATGCCATTGCGTCTCACTTACCGTCAGGCGCTTACCGCACGCACCGCCGGAGCGGTGGGTGCGGACGCCTCATTCTTGTTCCTGTCCGTCTGATGCCCACCACGTGGGGAACCACACCGACGCGAGTTCGACCAGGCGCCCACCTGGACGAGGAGAGCTGTTATGCCTGAATACCTAGCACCCGGTGTCTATGTCGAAGAGACGTCCTTCCGCGCCAAGTCGATCGAGGGCGTCAGCACGACCACGACGGGATTCGTCGGACCGACGCGATACGGCCCCGTGGACATCGAGCCCGACATCGTGACGAGTCTGGTCGAATTCGAGCGGACCTACGGCGGGAAGGACCGGCTGGCGTTCGGCAGCAACGGTTCGACGGTCGAGATGGACAATTACATGTGGCACGCGGCCCGCGCGTTTTTCGAAGAGGGGGGTAAGCGCCTCTACGTGAGTCGCGTGTACACGGCGAGCAGCACCGAGGCCAACTCCGGATACTCCGGCACGACAATTGGCGGGTCGCCGGGCATCGCGGTGCGTGCGCGCTTCCCAGGCCACGCCGGCGATGCTCACGTCACGTTCACGTTCAACGTCGGCCAGAACGTATTGGTCGATGAAGATCCTACGGTCGCCGTCAGGCCCGGCGTGCGAGCCTTGCGGCACCGCGACGTCGTCCTCATCCGCGACCTTACCTCCCCATTAACGGCGCGCGGGTTCTTCGTCGCCCTCTATAGCAAGGAGAGCGGGAAATGGCGGTTCTCCGCCACTGGCAGCGAGTCCGACAGTGGCGCGACGCACCTCGAGGATCTCATGCCCGGTCACACCGAAGTACGGATTGTGACGGTGGCGGTGTCGGTGAAGCCGTTCGCGGCGGACGCGCTCGAGTACTCGGAACGGGATCTACCGCTCGATCCGGAGCATCACCTCGGTGACGCGCCGGACTCACTCTTCGATGCCTTCGCGACGCACGTGCGCGACCCGAACAATCCGACCGCGAAGTACATCGCCAATATCGCTCGCGCGCGAACGGTGCCGATCGTCATCACGAATGAGGCGGCGTTCACCAACGGCGTCGACGTTTTGCATGCGTTCTTCACCGAGGCGGGTGGCGCCGGTTCGCCGCCCGCTGGCCTCGAAGCCGCACTGGAGTCGCTGAGCAACAAGCCCGCCGAGCGGAGCCTCGCGCTGGTCATCTCCGGCGGCACTGATGGCGTGCGGCCGACGTCGGTTGCCTACGAAGGCGAGGTCAACCCGGACACCGATCTCAAGACAGGTCTGAAGCAGTTCGAGGATCTGGAGGACATCTCGATCCTAGCAGCGCCCGGGTCGACCTATCAATACGAGGATGCCGCGTATGGCCCACAGGCGCGGGCGATCGTGGGTCTGCTCATCAGCCATGCCACCCGCATGCGTTACCGGATCGCCGTCATCGATAGCGGCGACAATCAATCCATAGGTCAGGTCCGCGCCATGCGCGCGCAGTTGGACTCGACCTACGGCGCGCTCTACTACCCGTGGGTGCGCGTCGTCGATCCGTTGTCGCAACGGGAGATGTACGCGCCTCCATCTGGATTCGTCGCGGGCATCTTCGCCCGCAATGATATCAACCGCGCTGTGTACAAGGCGCCCGCCAACGAGGTCGTCAATCTGGCGCTGGGATTCGAGCGGTTCCTGAACAAGTCGCAGCAGGAGGTTCTCAATCCCGAAGGCATCAACTGCTTCCGATTCTTCGAGGGCCGGGGCATGCGCTTGTGGGGTGCGCGCACGATCAGCTCGGATCCGGAATGGAAGTACGTCAATCTGCGTCGCTACTTCATCTATCTGGAACGATCGATCGACAGAGGTACCCAATGGGCGGTCTTCGAGCCCAATGGCGAGCAGCTCTGGGCGAATGTACGCCGCACCATCGAGGATTTCCTCCTCAACGAATGGCAGAACGGCGCGCTGCTCGGTGACAAACCCGACAAAGCGTACTTCGTCAAGTGCGACCGGTCCACGATGTCACAGAATGATCTCGACAACGGGCGGCTGGTCTGCTTGATCGGTGTCGCGCCCCTTCGCCCGGCGGAGTTCGTGATCTTCCGCATCGGCCAGTGGACGGCCGACCGCAAAGTCTGAACGAAGGAGTAAACCATGGCCAGCTTACGCGAGCGTCCGTACGTGCAGTTCAACTTCCTGGTCGACTTGGGCGACGGGGTGACCGAAGGGCCGCAGGCGGGCTTTCAGGAGCTGAGCGGCGTCGGCATGGAAGTCACCGTCTCCGAATACCGGAACGGCAACCACAAAGAAAACAGCGTCATGAAGATCACGGGCATGAACAAGGCGACCGATGTCACCATGAAGCGCGGCGTCATCGGGTCGCTGAACCTCTACCAGTGGCTGGACCAGATCCGCAATGGCGACCAAAAGGCCCTCCGCACGGTGACGATTCAACTGCAGAACGAGGACCACACGAACGCCGTGCAAACGTGGAAGCTGTTACGCGCACGGATTACGAAGCACACGAGCGGGCCGTTCAACGCCAAGGGCACCGACGTCGCGATGGAAGAAATGGTGCTCGCCTACGAGCGGTTGGAGATGGAGTAGACATGGAACTGGTGGCCCGCCGGTTGCCCGGGGTTTATGTCGACGTCACTCCGCCGGAAGCGGTCGAAACGCTGCCGCGCATGGACATCGCGGTCTTCGTCGGATTCGCCGCCACCGGTCCGCTGCACCTGCCGGTGTTGATCGAGAGCGTCGCGCAGTTCGCAGCGGTGTTCGGGCCGGATGCCCCCTTGGCGTGGGATGAAGTGCGAGGGGAGCGGGTGTACGCGTACCTCGGGCCGGCGGTCCGCGCCTTCTTCGCAAACGGCGGACGACGCTGCTGGGTCGCGCGTGTAGCCCGCTCGCTGAGCTCCGAAGCGGTGCGGCTCGGCGTCAACCCGGCGGAGCTCGCGGAGATCGACGGAATCGCCCGTGCGAACGTGTTTGCGATTCCGGGCGTGCTCGCCGTCGTCGTGGATCACAGTGCGAGCCCACCCCTCCAACCGATCCAAGCGGCAGTGGCGGAAGGGTGTTGTGAAGGGTCGTGGTCCGACGATCTCACCGTCTCGGTGGCGGTGCAAAAACAGACGTTTGGCGTCACCGACTTCGGCCCCGGCTCGTCGCCCGCATCCAGGCGGATCGCATTTCGCAGCAGCGTCGCACTGCGCGCCGGCGACCTGATCGAGTGGAACGACGGTGGTGGACTCACGACTTACGCGATCGTCGAAGACGTGCAGGCCAGCGTCGACCACAGTGTTCCACCTACCGTGGACGCCACGGTCTGCGCCGCCTTCGAGCGCGTGACATCCGAAAGCCCTTCCGCATCGTTGTTCGGAGCAGCGTCCGTCCGCGGCTTCGGCGATCCCGTGCCGGCGACACTCGTGTCACCCGTCGACCTCGCGACGGCAGCGACACTGATCTTCCAGGCGCCAGTGGCCGCGGCTTTGGAGCGCGGCCACTGGGCACGCTGGTCCGACGGCGGAACGAGCGTCTGGCTCCGCATCGATTCCATCGAACGCAAGCCAGCCTTTGCCGCCAGCCCCATGCTGATGAGTACGACGTGGATCGAGGCGACCGTCAGTGGTCCGGCCTGGAGGGAGGTCGAGCCGGAGGTCGCCGCCGCGGTTGGAGCCATGCGGCATGCCCAGCTCTTGACCCTCGAGCTGCGGGTCGTCGACGGGACCGAGGCACTTCGTTTGGCACCGGTCGGCCTGACGCCGCGTCACGCCGCAGCCTGGTGGAATCATGTGAACGATTCGCAGTACTATGAGCCGCAACAAGACATCACGACGGGTCTGTCCGCACCGGTCGTTACCGCAGAAACGCGCCGCTTCCCACTGTCGCGTGCCCAGCAACCCAATCCACTGGCCTGGCTTCCGCTCGGGGTCGAACCCGTTTTTGGTCCCGGCGTGGCGCGGCTGCCACAGCGCGCGACGGCTCTGCAACGGGACGGATTGGCCACCTTCAATGCCGATCTGTTTCTCGACCCCGAACTCGCGGCCATACCGGTCCAGGACCTTGCCGAACTTGCAGACAGCATCCGCTTCCTGCGAGATGCCCCACGGCTTCTCCTGGGGCTCCATACCGCGTTTTCCGTCGGCCGTGGCGGCGTGTTCAACGAGGCGACGTTGCTCGCCGTTCCCGACGCCATTCACCTCGGCTGGGGACGGCGCCCGGACCAAGCAGTGGCGCGGGCGCAACCGGCGGACGCGCCGGCGCCTCCGCAGTGGCGGACGCACCGTGGTGCTTGCGCCGCGGTCTCTGAACCGGCGCCCGCCGAGGGTCCCGACTTCGGGGTGTTCCTCGACTGCACGACCCGCGCGCTCAACACTCCGGTGTTGTATGGCCCCGATGCGCCGGTACCACCCGGCGCCTACCGGCTAACGTGGTCCGAAGTAGAGTCTGCCGAGTCCGTCTTGCTCGAAGCAACTGAACCGGACCTGTCGGACGCACGAGAGATTTATCGCGGGCCGCACAACGAATACGTGGCGCTGGCCACACGCGAGGGTGTGTACTACTACCGCGTGTTCATAGAACGCGGTGACGAGCGCAGTGCGGGTTCAAACCCTGTCACCGTCCGAGTGCGGCGCGACGACTGGGTGCAAGATCTGGTTGAGACCGCCGATGCGACCATGGCAAGCGAGTGGCTCGCCGTGCACCGCGCGGCGTTACGGTTGGCCGCCGCGAACGGCGATCTCTTTGTCGCGCTCGCGATGCCGCGCCACTTCCGGACGCCGCAGGCGCTGCGGTACGCGCAGCGGTTACGCACCGTGCGCCAACCGCCGCTGCCCGGCGACGCTGACGCGTTGGACTTTCGTGAAGCACGCGCCCTGTCCTACGGCGCGCTCTACTTCCCCTGGCTGCAAGCGAATCTGGGCGGAACACCGAGCGACCTGGGCGGGACCATGTTGTCGACGACCCAGCGAACACCGCGTGTCGTTCCGCCCGATGGCGTCGCCATCGGCATCCTGGCGGCTCGGGCGTCGCGCCGCGGTGCGTGGGTGGCGCCAGCCAACGAGCCCATGAAGGACGTTGTGGCGTTGTTCCCCGTGATCGCCGAGAGCGAGTGGAGGGCAGTGCAGGACGCTCAAATCAACCTGGTCCGCTTCGACCCGCGCGGCCTGTTCACACTCTCGGCGGATACGCTGGCGTTCGACGCCGACATCCGCCCAATCAATGTCCGTCGTCTGCTGATCTTGCTCCGGCGACTCGCCCTACGACGCGGCGTCAACTATGTGTTTGAGCCGAACGGCCCCACGCTGCGCCGCGCTGTGGAACACTCGTTCGGCGAGTTGCTGACCGATCTGTTCCAGCGCGGCGCGTTTGCGGGGGCCACCCCTGCCCAGTCGTTTCGCGTTGTCACGGATGACACGATCAATACGGCGCGGGATGCGGACGCGGGGCGCTTCTTCGTCGAACTGCGCATCGCGCCCTCTTTCCCCATGCGGTTCCTCGCACTGCGTCTGCTACAGCAGGGGGAGCGCCTGACTGTGATGGAGGAGCTCTGAGCATGGCCGCACCTCCGTATCCCTTCACCGCATTCAGCTTCGCCGTCGAGATCTATCCCGGCGAAGCGAGCGCGCCACTCGTGAATGCCGCGTTCGCCGAGTGCGACGGTCTCGAGATCACGCACGAGGTGAAGACGATTCGTGAAGGCGGCGGGAACGATCGGCAGATCCGATTGAATGGTATGGCGTCGTACGGGCAGCTCACGCTGAAGCGCGGCATGACGGAGAACTTCGCGCTGTGGACCTGGTTTCAATCGAGCATGGCGGACCCCCGCCTGCGTGCGCGCGGTGAGGTAGTAGTCCTGGCCGCCGACGGCGTGAGTGAACGCGCCCGCTTCCAATTGTCCCGCTGCGTGCCCGTGAAAATCAAGGCACCGCAGCTCAACGCGAAAGACGGACAGATCGCCGTGGAGGAGCTCCAGGTTGCGTACGAGACACTGCAATTCACACCACCCAAGAGCTGAGAGCGCGGCTGAGCGATGACGGGTCTGACTAAGGCGAAACTGATCGAATTGGATCAAAAGTTCGAAGAGGAAAAGCCTGGCGGCCAGCAGGTCGAGGTGCAGTTCAACCCCGAGTCGCTGAAAGTCAGCTTCGCGAACCAGTTGGTGCAGCAGCAGGGGGGCGACCAGGCCTCCGGCACTGCGGGGCGGCAGTTCGTGGGCGCAGGAACGACGAAGCTCTCGCTGCTCCTCTGGTTCGATGTCACGGCTATGGACAAGGATCCTGTCGACGACGTGCGGCGGCTGACGCAGAAGGTGGTGTACTTCATGACCCCACAGACCGCAGACGCGGACTCTACCAAACAGGTTCCGCCCGGCGTGCGCTTTCAGTGGGGCTCGTTCGTGTTCGACGGCATGGTCGACAGCCTGGAGGAATCGCTGGAGTTCTTCTCGCCGGACGGCAAACCGTTGCGGGCCAGTGTCACGCTGGCACTCTCCCAACAGAAAATTCTCAAGAAGGATTTCGCGGGCGATGGCAGGGTGCCGTCGCGTCCCGGCCAAACGCCGCTCAGTGCGGCCAAGCTGGGCGAAACGCTGCAAGCGATGGCGGGGAAGATCGGCAAAGGCGATTGGCAGTCGATCGCGGCCGCGAATGGCGTCGAGGATCCGTTGCGGATGGTCCCGGGCCAGTTGGTGAATCTCAACGCCGTCTTGACCGGCTAACACGAGGAGCGAGTGATGGCAGTCCTCATCAACGAGTTCGAAGTCATGGCCGACGCACGGCCAGCGGAGCCCCGGGCGCGTAACGAAGGGTCTCAGGAGACGGCGCCGCAGGCTGATGTGACGCCTGCCGTCGCCATGGCCCTGCGCACGCTCGCCGTGAAGAGCCTGCGTGCCTGGGCGCATTGATGTCGAATCCCGCCAGTCTGCCGGTACAGGGCGCGCGTCCCTCGATCGCGATCGACGGTCAGCGCAGCAATACGCTCACCAGCGGCTTGCTCGAGCTGCAAATCCTGGAATCGGCTGACGGCATGGCGCGCTGTGAGGTGACGTTCGGCAACTGGGGAGGCCCACAGCACGGCGGGTTTCAGCACTTCGGCCGTGATCAGCTGGAGTTCGGAAAGGCGCTGAAGGTGACGCTAGGAAGCGACACGTTGTTCGACGGCCGGATCAGCGCCATAACCGCTCGGTTTCCAGACGGCGGCCCCCCGCAGGTGGGCGTCTGCGGCGAGGATCGCTTGCAGGACCTGCGGATGACCCGGCGCACGCGCACCTTCGCCGACGCGTCATTGGCCAGCGTCCTGCGACGCATCGCCGGCGAACACGGGCTGCAGCCGCAGATCAACGTCACCGGGGAGACGTACAAGCTCCTCGCGCAAGTGAATCAGAGTGATCTGGCGTTTCTGCGCGATCTGGCGCGACGGGAGGACGTGCAAGTGTGGGTGGACGGCACGCGCCTCAACGCGGCGCAGCGGGCGCGCCGGCAGGGCGGCACCGTCGAGTTGTCATGGGCAGGACAGTTACGCGAATTCAGCGTGAGTGCCGATCTCGCGCACCAGCGCACAAAGCTCGTGGGAGCGGGCTGGAGTGTGGCCGACAAACGGGTCGCGAAGCACGAGGCGGATGAGGCCGCGATTCGTGCCGAGCTGAACGGCGGCACCAGCGGCGCCCAGACATTGCAGCGCGCTTTTGGAGCTCGGGTCGACACGCTCGCGCACGCCGTCCCGGCGGTTGACGCGCAGGCCCGAGCCGTCGCCGAAGCGAGCTTCCGTCACATCGCTCGGCGATTCCTCGTCGGCCGCGGTGTGGCTGAGACCAGGGCGGACTTACGCGTCGGCGCCCGGGTCCGCATCAAGGGGGTCGGTCCCCTCTTTGAGGGGGAGTACGTCGTGACTGACGCGCAGATTCTGTTCGACGGCTCGCTGGGACTACGCACGGAATTCCTGTGCGACCGTCCGGCGATTGGACGGTGACTCGTGCACGTCCTCGACGCCCCACCGTTTGAACAACAGCTCTACGAGCGCGTCCCCGAGGGTTGGGGAGGGCGCTGGTATGGCGTGTTGCCGGCGCTGGTGACGGACATCAAGGATCCGGACAACCAGGGCCGCGTGAAGGTCACGCTCCCCTGGTCGCCGGACGCGCAAGGCGCTCGCTACGACGGCTGGGCCCGACTGGCGACGATGCTCGGTGGCAACAACCGCGGCAGTTGGTTCATTCCGGACGTCAATGATGAGGTCCTGATCGCCTTCGAGCACGGCGACCCGCGTCGCCCGTATGTCCTCGGCGGTTTATGGAACGGCCGCGACGCTGCGCCCGAATCGATGGACGGTGCGGGGAACAACTTCAAGAAAGTGCTGCGTTCGCGGAATGGCGTGAAGGTGACGCTCGACGACCAGAACGGCCAGGAACAGCTCATCCTCGAGACCCCTGGCGGCCAGAAGACGACCCTCAAGGACGGCCCGGGGTCGATCGAGATCGTCGACAGCAACGGCAATTCGGTCAAGCTCGAAACGTCCGGCGTCACCGTCACGGCCGCCGCCAAAGTCACTGTGAACGCCGGTCAGGTGGCGATCTCAGCGGGCCTCGTCACGGTCGATGCAGGCATGTCGCGCTTCTCCGGCGTGGTCCAGGCAGACACGGTCATCTCCAACAGCGTGATCAGCGCGTCCTACACGCCGGGCGCGGGGAACATCTGGTGAAGCGATGATCGCGCATCCGGTTCGCTGGCAGGCGCCGCAGCCGCTTTGGGCACGGTTCGGAGCCACCGCCGCGGAAGCCGCGATCGCGACGGACCAGGCGCGGCCGGCGATACTGGGCTTCAAGAGTGACGAGTTCGCGGACCAGCTGATCGCGATGCTCGCCGCGGATCCACGTCAGCTCGGCCAGGTGATCGCGCGGCCCGAGACGTGGCGCAGTCCGACGGGTGAGACGCCGGACCTCGTAGAGCGCATTCCACTTCCCCGCATCGCGCGAGCGCTCGCCCGCCTGCGGAAGGACAGGGCCGCTCGGACCGCGGTCGATCCGACTACGGACGTGCTCAGCGTGAACGAGAACGGCGTCACCCGCGCGCTCCCACTGAAGCTGTATCACCCCGCTCATCAGCGGCATTACTTGGTCGCGGCGAACTTGGTCTGTGGCCTCGCGGGATTCCCCGATCATACCGTGGCCACCGGCGGCGGCGAGCAGGTGGGGTTCGTACTCCGCCGGCTGTTGCCGGCGAGCTCGGCCGCGGGGGCGCCAGTGGAAGAGTACGCGTTCGTGCGTAACGGGAGCGGCGCGCGCTGGCAGCGTGTGTCGCCAGACGCAAAGCCCAGCGACCCATTCGCGAGGAGCGTTGAGCATGAAGAGGTGCTCCCCCTCTTTCCGGTCAGCTTCCGGGACGATACCGCCCATCCGCGCCGGCTGCTCGCGGGGCTCATACCCGTAGGGCGGCGTGAGGAATACATGACCTCCGGCGCGTACCGCCAGGCCCCGACGGCCGCCGCACCGAGCTCGAGCACGACAGGCACCCCCACCGCCGCCGCGCCCGCCACGGCGATCTCGGAGCGTAAAGAGCAATTCAGGTTGGACGTCGCGGAACCGTGGAAAAACTTGGTGCGCGCCGCGCACGCCACCAGGGCGCGCATGTACGACCCCATTCTAGTCCCGCCGCCGTCCGATGTCCCGCAACGGCAAGCCACCGCGCGACAATTCAACGAACAGGCACAGTCGCAGTCCTGGCTCATCCTGCTGGATTTCGCCGACTACGTCGCGCATCACCTGCCCAACGTGTGGGACGTCGTACAAGGCCGCGCGCCGCGCACTCCGTTGACGAACGCACAGCAAACGCTTCTGACGTGGCTCAATGGCGCGGATCCCGTGACGTCAGGGTGGCAACTCGCGCCGGCGCAGTTCGTGACGAGTATGGGCGAAGCGCTCAGACAGGTGAGCACACAATCGGTGCGGACTAATCTTGAGCGGGCGGATAACACCTATCCGAATACGCTCAGCACGGGGCTGTCCTGGCCTTCCTTTTTCTATCTCCTCGCTGGGGTGCGTGAGAGGACGGCGCAGCCGCGCTACAACGTCGCGGGGAAGCATCAGTCGCTCGCGACCCTTACCGGTCTCACGCCTGACCCCAACGACGTCGAAGCGACCCCGTTAAGCACAACAGCCGAGACGGAAGCGGCTTATCTGGACAAGCTGGTACAGCTCGTCGTGGGTGCGATCGACATGCAGCAACCAGCCGCCCCAACGCCGCCCGTTCCGTTCGCCGCACAGCTGCGGGACGCGATGAAGACCACCCAGGGTGACCCTGGTTGGTTCGTGTTGCGCTGTGTGTACGTGCGCACTGACTGCGGCCCCCTCCACCCGCCTGTGTTCAGCGCACCGAGTCAGCGCTTCCAGCTCGCGAGTTTCTTCGACCCCGACGCTCCGGCGCGGCCCATTCGGATCGCGCTCCCGATCGATACCACGGCGGCGGGGATGCGGAAGTTCAACAAGAACACCGCGTTCGTGATCTCTGATGCTCTGTGCGGGCAGCTGCAGCGCGCCAAAGGACTGGGGCTCGGCGACCTCGTGCTCTCCGTCCTGCCCTGGCCCTTCCACAAGGATCTCGACGTCGGCGCCGGCGGGATCGGGCCGTGCAAGAGCGACGGCGACAACCTCGGCATGATCTGCTCGCTCTCGATTCCGATCATCACGATCTGCGCGCTCATCCTGCTGATGATGATCGTGCTGGTCTTGGACATGATTTTCAAATGGATCCCCTGGTTCATTGTGTGCTTCCCGCTTCCGGGCTTCAAAGCGAAGAAGGGCGCGGCATGAGCAACGTCCTCGGTCGGAGCATGTCATTTCCGCCGCGGGTCGACGCCGACGGCCGCTTCGTCTGGTCCGACGGCGAGACCAACATTCGCGAATCGATCACGGTGGTATTGAAGACGGAGCCGGGCGAGCGCGTCGGGGTGCCGGACTTCGGCGCGGGGCTGGGCCGCTTCCTGTTCGAGCCGAACAACGCCGCGACGCACGCGCGCGTGCAGGACGCCATCACCCGCGCACTCGTTCGCTGGGAGCGCCGGATCGACGTCGAAGCGGTGGACGTGGTCCCGGACACGTCCGAGCGGGAAGCCGCGCTGGCGACGATCACATATCGGCTCGTTGCAACGTCGGTCCGCGAACGCCTCAATCTCACGATTCCCCTCTCGAGCAGCTGACGCGTCACCATGGCACTGGCGCCTCCCGTTCTCGATGACCGCCGCTTCGGGCAGCTGGTAGACGAAACGCTCGCGCGCGCGCGCGTGCACACGCCCGAGTGGACGAATTTCAACCAGGGGGATCCCGGCGTCACGTTGGTGCAGCTGTTCTCATTCCTGACCGAGAACTTGCTCTACCGGACAAACCTCATCCCGGAACGCAATCGCATCAAATTCCTGCAACTGCTAAGGGTGCCACTCGCGGCTGCCACGCCGGCACAAGGGCTGGTGTCGATCCAGAACGAGCGCGGGGACGCTGTCACGGTGACTCTCGCCAGCGACCTCGAAGTGCGCGCGGGGGCCGTGCCCTTTCGCACGCAACTCGGGCTGGACGTGTTGCCGATCGAGGCGCGCGTGTTCTTCAAGCGCCCCCTCGTCACACCGGCGGCGACTGTGCTCGACTACTACAGACTGCTCTACGCGTCGTACCAGGTGTCCTTTCCCGCCGACGTGTCGCTCTACGAGACGGTGGCCCTCGATCGCAAAGTCATCGATAGCGTCGACCTCAACGTCGACACGGCGGATCACTCTCTCTGGATCGCGCTGCTGGCGCGCAAGAATGATCGACCCGAGACTGGCGATGATCCGTGGAAGACGATCCGCGACCAACTCGGCGGACGTACGCTGAGCCTGGGGATCGTGCCCGCGCTGGATGCCACCTCGGCGCGATTGCTCCCCGGTGGCGTGTCGCAGCCGCGGGAGCTTCTGCGGTTCGAGCTCCCGAACATTCCTGCCGACGGGCTCGTCCCGCGCGACGGCGCTGACCGGCCGGCGCCGAGTTACCGACAGCTGGATCCGCGTACCAGCGTCGATCTGCTCATGACTCCCGGAGTCGCACAGCTGACGCTCCCGCCCGCGATGCAGCTCAAGTTGTGGAAGGGGGTCGATCCGTTGGAAAGCGGCGTGGGGGACATGCCGCCGACGCTCGACGATACAGCGTTGAGCGACCGCGTGATCACCTGGCTGCGTGTCCGTGCCGACGCGGCGCAGGCGCGAATCCAGTGGGCGGGGATCAACGTGACGGTCGTGCGCCAGATCGAGCGGATTGCCGCCGAGCCCTTGCTCGACGGCGACGGCACGCCCGACCAGTCACGGCGGCTCGCGCGCGCGCCGGTCGTGCCTGGCTCGGTGATCGTTGTCACGCGAACGGGTAACGACCAGGAGCTGCGTTGGGAGGAAATCGACGATCTGGCCGCGGCAGTTCCCGAGGTCCCGATCGGCGATCCGCGTTCACCGGCGCGCGAGCGGCAAACGCCGCTTCCCGGCGGCCGTACGCCACAAGTGTTCGAGCTCGACGCCGAATCGGGCGAGGTGCGCTTTGGCGACGGGATGCGGGGACGGCGATTGCCGCTCGGGGCGCGAGTTTTTGCGAGCTACGAGTTCTGTGAGGGAGCACGGGGCAACGTCGCCGAGGGCGCTCTGAACAGCGGCCCGCAGTTGCCTTCCGGCTTCACAGTGTTCAACGCCGTGCAGACCTGGGGTGGGGCCGACGCAGAAACGGTGGCGGTGGGTGAAAAACAGATTCGGCGTTACTTGCAACACCGCGACCGCCTGGTCAGCGTCGATGACTTCGAGGCCATCGCCTGCCGAACGCCGGGTGTCCAGATCGGACGCGTGGAGGTGTTGTCGGCGTTTCATCCCGATCTGGTCCCCATTGAACCGGGGGCCGCGCCCGGCGTGGTCACGGTGATGGCCATCCCACGGTTTGATCCCGGCCAACCCGATGCGCCGCGCGCCGATCGTCTCTTTCTCGACGCGATCTGCCGGTACCTCGATCCGCGCCGCCTCGTAACCACCGAGCTCGTTGTGCGCGGACCCGTTTACAAGGGGATCTGGATTTCGGTGGGTATCGAAGCGACCGCCGGTTTCGCAATTGCGGAGGTGGTGGAGAACGTCAAGGCGCGCCTCCGGGCGCTGCTGGCACCAGTGGGTCCCGCGGGCTGCGTGCCACGCGACACGCCCCTGTTCACTCCTCGTGGCGTCGATCCAGCGCGAGGATGGCCGCTCCGCACCGCCGTAGCCAGTCGGGTGCTTCTGGCCGAAGTCGCCCGCGTCACCGGCGTGACTTCCGTCGCTGACGTATTGCTCGCCGAGGGCACCCACAGTCCGAGCGATGTGGTCGAGATGAACGGCCTGGAGTTGCCTCGCATCCTCGGAGTCGTTGTCGTCGCCGGCGAACCGCTGGCCATCGATGCCGTGCGCGGCTTAGCCGCCGTCCCGGACCCAGCGGCGCCACGGTTGCTGCCAGTCCCGATCGTGCCGGAGACGTGCTCATGAACGTCAACGGCGCGCGGTTCCAGCTGCTGCTTGGACGCGAGGACTGGGGCCGGTGCATCGACCGCGACGACGAGGGCGCTCGCGAGTTGGCGTCCTGGTGGACGGGGCACGCGAGTCCGCCGCTGATGCCTCCTGCCGGCCTGCCTGCCTGGGACGAGCAACGTCAAGAAATACTTTTGCAGCAAGACCCGATCGAACTGCCGGCCACTCCCGGGGAAGCGCGGCTGACGCTGGACGCGCGCCGCGGCGCTGCCGCCGACCGGAACGGCAACGTGTACCGCGTCGCCGACGATCGCCAGACGCTGCGCGTGACCTCGGCGGGCAGCGGCAACGAGACAGCGTTCTGGCCCGCGCTTCCTGATGATTGTGCCCCGGCGCGTGCGCGGGAGCGTCTCGACTTTGCGCCGCTCTCGATCCCCCGACCGGCACCCGCTGAGTCTTACATCGGGCTGACCGTCACGATCGACGACTATCTCGTCGTAGCGTTTGCGCGCGGCGCCATACGCGGCTTTCTGTCCTTTGATCTGATTGCAGGTGGTCCCCCCGTGGAAACGACTTGGCCGAGCAACGTTCCGTTCGAGCCATTCGACATGTGTGCGCGGCATGGCGGCGGCGTGTGGGTGCTGGATCGCGCGCACCGCCGGTTGTGGGAGCTGGACTGCACCCTCGCCGCCGTCCTGGCTGGTCAACCGGAGATCGCACTCGCACCGCCCGTCGCCGACTTCGAGCCGGTGTCCGGCCCGCCTCGCCCCCGACCGCGCGCGGAGTTCCCCGGAGGACTCGACCTGGTGGTCACTCACGCGTCGCTGATCGACCCAATCGCCATCGACGTTACGCGTGATGGCGCGGTGCTGTTGCTCGATCGTGACGCGGCGGGGGGACGCTCGCGCGTCGTGCGGCTACGCCGGGAGAGCGATGTCTGGTCCGCGGAGGCCTCGGACTGGCTCGGCCTTCCGGCGCTCGCTCATGATTTCATCCGCGCCATGGCGCGCCGGTATCACCAGGAAGCGGTGGGCGAGCAAGTATTCATTACCACAGCCGTCGGAAACCAAGCCTATCCGTTTGTGCTGCCCGATTCGCAGCAGCACTTCGAGCTGCGGTCCGCCGCTGATCTCTTTCCGTTGCGACGCTACGCCGGCCGCGCCCTCATCACACTGCTGGGAAGCGCCTCCTACGACAGCGGCATCGAGCAACCACACTGGACGCCCATTGTCCCGCAGCCGCGGGCGCGCTTCGCCGAGTTGGCCGAGTTCGTGACACCGGTGTTCGATAGCGCGGAAATCGGGACGACCTGGGACAAGTTGTTGGCCGACGCCTGCGTCCCGCCCGACACCGCGATCGAGATCGAAAGCCGCGCCGGCGACGAACAGAGCGGTGCCATGCAGGTGTTGGCCCCGTGGAGTCCCCAACCTGCCCCATACCTGCGACCAGGTGGTCCAGAGTTGCCATTTCTGCGGCGCGAGGCCGCCCGGGCAACGCGCCGTGATGCCGGCGTCGGCACGTGGGAGCTCTTGCTGCAAAACGTGCATGGTCGCTTTCTGCAGCTTCGCGTGCGGCTGCGCAGCAACAACGGAATCAGCACTCCGCGGCTGCGCGCGCTGCGCGTCTGGGCGCCGCGCTTTGCCTACACGCAACGCTTCCTTCCCGCGGTCTATCGGGAAGATGGGCAGCAGGCGGCGTTCCTGGAACGGTGGCTTGCAAATTTCGAGAGCACGCTGACGCACATCGAAGACAAGGTCGCCAAGGTCGAGGCGCTCTTCGACGCGCGCACCGTGCCTACAGGTGCACTCGACTGGCTGGCTGGCTGGTTCGAGCTCGCGCTCGACCCGGCCTGGGACGAACACCGCCATCGCCTGTTCGTCCAGCATGCGATGGACTTTTTCCGGTGGCGCGGCACGGTGCACGGGCTGCGGCTGGTGTTGGAGTTGGCGTTCGATCCGTGTTTCGATCCCGCGATGTTCGGGGGCCCACGCGCGCAGGACGATGGCCCGCGGCGGATTCGAATCGTCGAGACCTACCAGATCCGGCTCGTCGGCACGTTAGCAGCGGATGACCCCGCCGCCATCAGCAGCGACGGCCCCCGCGTGGTGCAGCAGGAGACCCTCTGGAGGCCTGACGAAGGCAATGCCGGTCTGGTGGATCGCTACTTCAAGTCGCTCGGTCGCCCGGCCACGCCGGTACAGCAGGTCACGCCTTTCTCGTTGGTGCCGCCGCAGGATGCGACCGAACAGCAAGGGTGGCGCGCGTTCGTCGAGTCGGCCCTGGGATTTGTGCCGGCGGTCGGAGCACTCGAGCGTGTGCGCTGGCAAGGGTTTTTGCAGGCGCGCTACGTCACCATCAACCAGGTGAATGAGCAGCACGGCACCGCCTACGCCGACTTCAATAGTGTGCCGTTGCCCCAGAACGAGCCAACCAACGTGGTGGCCAGCGCCGATTGGGGGATGTTCTGCGGGCTGGCAGACGGCGCTGAGATACGCACCCGGTGGCAAGACTTCCTGGCGCGCCGGTACCGGCGCATCGAGCGCCTGCAGCGCGCGCACGGCACCTCGTGGCCCGACTTCGCCGTCCTCGCCTTGCCAGATGTGCTGCCCGGCACCGCGGCTGCGCAGACCGACTGGCTGCAGTTCGAACGCCAGCTGTTGGCGATGTACCGAACCGCACACCGCTTCTCGGTGCTGCTGCCGGTGGCGAGTGTCACGGCAGATCCGTTCCAGCTCGAGGAGCGGCTGGGGTTGGCGCGACGCCTCGTCGACCTGGAGAAGCCCGCTCATACCGTGTTCGACGCGCGGTTCTTCTGGGCGTTCAACCGAGTCGGCGAAGCGCGGTTGGGTATCGACACGCAATTGGGCGCCGGTAGCCGTGCGCCCGAACTCATTCCCGATGCCATAGTCGGTCGCGCGTATGTCGGCGCGAGTTTCGTCGGCGGGGCGGCGGCCCCGCGCGGCGGCGACCGGCTGCTGATTGCCAGCTGAGCAGGAGCGAGCCATGGGCTGCTGTGATGAACTCGTAACCACGCTAACGGGAACCCCGCCTGATCCGTCGCAGCACGTGAATTACGCGCGCGGCATGGTGCTCGGCGTCGATGACTTCACGCAGGAGTTTGCCTACCTGGCCGGACGCGACCAGTGGCTTGCGCACGACGCGATCGGCTACGGCACGTTGAGCGGGCTCCGCGTGTTCGCCCAAGACGACGGCACCGAGGGTCCTCGGCTGCATGTGACGGCGGGCTCCGCTCTCGCCCCGAGCGGCCGGCTGATATGCGTGACGGCCGACCAATGCGCGGCGATCAATAAGTGGCTTGCGAAGGCCGCGAACGCCGCGATCGTGAACCGTCTGCTGAACCCGGTGTCGCCCGACTCGCCACCCACATCTCCGCCGCTGTCGCCGCCCGCGGACACGTCGGGCGCGATCTCGCTGTACGCGACGCTGTGCTACGCCGACTGCCAGACGCGCCCAGTCCCGATCCCGGGCGAACCGTGCCGCTCAGAGGACGAGCTGATGGCACCGTCGCGCGTGGCCGACGATTTCCGGCTCGAGCTCAAGGAGGCCCCGCCGGCGCAGGTGGAGGAAGACGCGCTGCGGGACTTCGTCCATTGGCTACGCACCAACGTGCAGGTGGTGGACGGGGGCGCGCTCGGCGACGATGCCTTGTGGTTGGACGCCCTGCGGCCGGGGGCGCAGCCGTGGTTCAATGCGGAGGCGACGTCGCCGCCGATGTCCCCACCCGCGTCGATTGCCACGCTGGGCGACTATCTGTTCGACCTATCCGTCCCCATTGTCGTGGCCCGAAGCCAGTTGTGCAAGTTCCTGCGCGTGGCATTCCGCTTTTGGGTCACCGAGCTGCGGCCGCTCTGGATGGCGCGCCGGTGTCATCGAGCCATGTACCCAGACGCGGACTGCGTACTGCTCGCCCGCATCACGTTCGACGTCATCTGGGTTGGCGGATCGCCGACGGGCGTCTGGGAGATCTCGGGTAACGCGTCCACGGTCCTGATCGACGAAACGACGCGGCCCTGCCTTACTCACCTCCGCCTGTTGCAGGAATGGATGCTATGCGGGTGTGAGTGCGCGAGTGGTGGCGGTGGCGGTGCCCTGGGCGGCGGGTTCCACCTCGCCATCTCGAACGCCACCAACGGCCAAACTCTGTCGGCGACTCAGCAGGTGGTCTTATGCGGTGGCTCCGTCAGCAGCATCAACTTGCCGCCAGCCGATCTGACGACAGCCGGCCGCATCTACGTCATCAAGAACGTCAATCCCCCGACAGTGACGGTCAACGCCAGCACGCTGCCCCTCAACGTGATCGACGGCGTTGCGAGCACCGACGTGACGAAAGGGAACGCAAAAACGCTGGTGTCGGACGGTGCGGGGGCGTGGTACGTGATTGGGACGGTCGCGTGAGGCCACGATGACTCTCCCCGACGTGCTCCAGTTGCAGGAGCCGCTGAAGGAAGGCGGGATCCGCACGGTCAACTTCTTCAACGGCCGGCTGCTGACCAGCAAGGATTTGTCTCGCGAGCAGTCGGCGAGACGCGAGGCCGACTGGCGGCAGGGCCTAGCGCGCGGCGACGGCGTGGCATTCGGCCTCGACGTGGGGCCCGATGAGGCCGTGTCGAAGAGCGGCGCGCCCGTACTGCGGATCACGAGCGGCTTGGCGATCAACCGCCGCGGCCAGGCGTTGCGATTGACCGACGATTTATCGGTCGCGCTGACACGCTCGTTCGACGCGACCGTCGCAACGACGTGCACCTTCGCCGCGTGCGATCCGCTCATCGGCGGAACCTACGTCGCGGGTGCCGGCGTGTATGTCTTGAGTGTCGCGCCTGCGGAGATCAGCGAGGGTAAGGCGCCGACGAACGGGCTCGATCCCAACAACGTTCGGTGCAACATGGACTCTACCGTCGAGGGACTCCAGTTCCGTCTGCATGCGGTGCCGCCGCAGGAGTACGGCCCCCTCGGGATTGGCGAACCGTGGTTCCGCAACGCGCTCGCGTACCGGTGTTTTGGCGACGACGTGAGAGCGCCGTGGTTCGCCGACCTGCTCAAGGCGCTGCCGCGTCGTGAGACGCTGCTCGATACACTGCGGGCTACGACGCTCACCGACTACGACGTGCCGCTCGCGTTGCTCTTCATCACTGGAGTCGCGAAGGTCGAGTTCATCGATCAGTGGGCGGTGCGGCGGCCCCTGTCGCGAGCTTCTGCTGACGCGTGGAGGTCGCTGGTCGACGATCGGCGCCTAGCGGTGGGCCAGGCGATGTTCCTCCAGTTCCAGCGACACATTCTCGACGGCGCGGCACCCAGCGGGAATCTGAGCCCGATCACTGCACGCACGCATTTCCGCTATTTGCCTCCGGCCGGCGTCATCCCGGTACCCGAGGAGACCGACCAGACCGACGCTGCGGCCACTCGTTTTTTCGCCGGCATGACCTACCGCGGCCCGGCCTTCATCAACGCGGCGCGGCTCGAGGGTTTGTTACGGGAAAGCCTCATGTATCCGCCAATCGATACGCAAAGCCCCGAACTGATATGGCTGTACCGCGTTCGAGAAAACCGAATGGCGATCGACTTCGCCGGCGCGGGAAAGCCTCGGTCGTATCTGGCGTTCGCGAGCGGTCACCTGCCGTATCGCGCAGACGCGCAGTTCGATCTGGGATACTGGAACTACGGTAACTACGCGCTGGCGCGTTGAGCGCTTGGCGTAAGGAGAGCACCTTGGCCACAACCGTCGCGAACCCAGGAAACATCGTCGTTCCGCTCTCAGAGATCATCGATCGCTTGCAGGGAAAACTGTCGAGCGCCGACATCGAGCAGTTGCTGTCCGCGATCATCTCGAGGCAGAAGACGGAGGTACGACCCGGAGACCTCATTACCGCTGACCTCTTCAATCAAGTGCTCACCGACCTCGAGGACTTGAACGCGCAGGTCGCACAGCTCGCTGGCGGCGGAAGCGCCGGCAACAAGAACGCTCTCGCCATCGCCACTTTTCATGACGCATGGCAGGCATACGGTGGGCTAGCCAAGAGTGTCTCCTTCCTGCCGACAACGGCGACCGTGGACGCGATCAATTCCGGCCACGTCATCGAGGCATACCTGCAGGATGTCACATACACGGCGCTCGTCGGTGGAAGCCTCGCGTATCTGGGCGGGACAAATACGCTTCTCGACGCATTCGGCCGTCTCTACGGCCGCCAGCACGATCTCGTCGTGTTGTTCATGGCGCCCATCGCCGGTATCTCAAACACCACAGATCACCAGCGTTTCGCCACAATGCTGAACCGCCTCCTCGAGCAAGACGAGTTTACCGGCGCACCGTCGCTAAAGAAAGCGCTCACGACCGCCGATCTCTCCGGCGTTATTGATGCTCAAGATCGGATAAATGGGATGGTACGGACACAGAGCGGGGACGTGACAACCGGCAATTTCGAAGTCACGTATCTCGGAGCCGAAGGGCCAACCGAAACGCTCGTGATCGGCAGCCTGACGCCTGTGGTTTACAAGTTCAAGGTATCCAACAAGACGAATCGTACTCTCGATGCTCAGTTGACAGCGGAGTTTCTCCCGCCGCGAGACGCGTGGACCTCAAACACATCGATTCTCGTCGACGGGATTCCGCGTTCCAGTGTGACGCTGACACCGTTCAATCCGCTCAATCCCACCGATCCATCAGCAACGAAGGAGGTCCGCGTTCCCGTTACTACGCCGGCGGGCGCCACGAACGGTCAGACCGGAACCCTGCAATTGATGGCGTTTGTTCCGCCGCCCGTGGATCGTCGCGACTCCGCATCACGAGATTTGACGGTTAGCACGACATCCGTGCCCCAGACTCCCGGTATTGTCAGCTACTCCGCCGGCACGCCGGTCATTGGAGGCGACCTGGCTCACGCGCACCAATTCGTGCCCGTCGATTTGACATTCGAGTTCGCCTTCAGTAAGGGCACGGGTCCGGCGAGTCGAAGTTTCCGTTTTCGCTTGGATATCTCATCACCCAGCGCGGACACCGCTTTCTTCCGCGTCGACTTCACACCGAACGAGGTCGCCGTCGAAACCTCGACCCCGACGCAACAGATCAGCAAGGCGTTCACGCTCAACGATGGGGACATCCGCTCCGTGAAAGCAAGGATCATGCCCTTGCTGAATTCGACGGGGAAAAACCTGACGTTCACAGCCACGGTGGAATCGGCAACGGACTCCGTGAAGGCGGAAAGTGCGGCCTTCACTGTAACAGTCGTCTAACTGAGGAGGCGACAATGACACACGGAAGGCTTCTTGCCATCGTCGTAGGCATCGCGAGTGGCGCATTGAGTACGGCCGCCACTGCCCAGGGATTCATGTCGTTTCAAGCGAATGGAGGTACCACCGTCAAGACGGGCGAAGCCGGATCATACATGCGCGCCGGATTGGATTGGGACCACGCTGCCGTGCACCTCGTCGGAGGGATCGCTGTACCGACAGTCATCAATCCCGCTGACATTACCACATGGCGGGATGCATCGGCACTGCACTTCACATTCAGCATTCCGGATCAGACGACTACCAACAGCAACGGCCCTACTTCGACCCTTTCCTGCGGCGAACAAGTCATCATTCAGATCGACAAGGCTAATGCGAAGACGGCAACGCTGGCAGCGACGGGGTTTTTTCGCTACGACGTGCTCATCCCCGACCCCCTAACCCCAGCTCCTCAACTGAGCAAACGCTTACCAGAGGATCTGGGGAGCGGCGTATGGGATTGGGCTGCGCTTACCGTGGCAACTACCGCCAGCGTGTCGATGCCATCGTTCACGAACGGCAAGCTGGGGTTCAGTGTGACAATTCCGCTCGCGGATATCGGCACTCCCACGGGTGATATCGGAATCGCCCTAGCCCTCATAAACGATCTCGGCCATAGCCACGTGAGTGGTGGCATCACTCAACACGAAATGACTGGAACCGCCTTCCCAGCGACCATGGGCCTCGTACCAGAGAGCGACCCCGCGTTGACTTGCGGCACGGGAACCACGCAGACGACCGAAGATGCCACCGGAAACTGGGTCAAACCGAACACGTGGGGGACAGGCTTTTGGAATCTGAGCAATGCGATGGTGGACGTGACGTTCTCACAGTCACCCCATCCCGCGCTGAGCGACGCTATCAGGATTGGCAAGTGCACGGCACCATGGAGCAGCATCCCGGCGGTGCCGTCTCTCACAGACTGGGACACATTTCAGCACACTTCCAACACCTGGTACGTCTTCAATGTCGACAAGCCCTGCCGGATGGCTATCTGGTTTACGCCAAAGGTCGGTGGACCGGTAGGCACCGTCGTGAACCGACGATTCTTCGTCGTATTCGGTCGACCAAACATTGCTCCGCAGCAGTGGTACGTCGCTGGCGTGACTGGCGAAGTGCCGGTGAGTGGATCGTCGACTCCTGTGAGCTTCATCTGGGATCAACCGACTGCAATCCCGTTCACCGACCATCCGTGCTTCAAAATCTACGCTCTACAGTCGGGAACCACATCTGCCGACAGCGGCATCCTCCTAGGCATCACAACCCAAGTCCGGCTCGATTCGGTTGAGACAGCAAACAACGCATCGCTAGGCAATTCGCGCGCGGCGCAGATGAACTTCGCCAACATCGATAACGTGCAGAAGACGTGCAACGATGCGTTCTGCCAACCGCTATCACTGCGCGATGCAACCGGCGATGGTGATAAACAACCTCGCGTTGTCATGGAAAGCGCTCCGTTTTCCCGGACGGAAGGCGTCGCGTTCCTTCAAGACTCTGCGCGCAGACGTGGCCGGCCCCCGCTGGCTAAGGACAGCACGCCCACCCGAGATTCCGTGGGCAAGAGCGTACGCATTATCGCGTACGGGTACGGCGTAGCGAACCCTACCGGCAACAAGCCATATGTCTATGTCGAGCCAATTGGCGCTCTCGGTTGGGCCGTTCCCGCCGCATCGTACGCAAATCGAGCGGTGACCCTCAATGTCGATTTCAACAATCCCCGTGTCGTAGAAACGGCGTTCGTCGGCGGTCGTAGAATCGATGTCCCTGCTCCGGCCAGACGACTACTGGTGGCGCTGAAAATAGACGTACCGGTGGGAACGCCATCGCCAAGAATCGATTTGGCGGCAGTCAACGCCAATGCGGAGAGACTGGTGCCACCGGGTGACATGAACGCGACGCGGATCGTCATTAACCCAACGCACCGTGCGTTGCCCCTATGGATCTGGCTGTTGGTAGCGCTAGTTGTCGTCATCGTGCTCGTCGTGAGGTTCGTGCGTTCGCGTCCGGCACCCTAGTCGAGACAGGCAGTCAGACATGTCGGCGCTCGACCTCTGGCAGGACCGGATGGGTATCCGCACGCTGCGAATGCGCGGCGGCGCAGAGCAGATACGATCGCGCCAACGTATCGAGTCAGTCGTTAGCGTGATTGCCACACCTTCAAGCGGCGCGCGGCCGCGCGAGCTACTCGTCGTCCGACGGGTGGCTCCCGCGGTCGCGCTGTCGCTCGATTCGTCAGATTCCGCGCGGGCGTTTCGGAGCGCCGTAGAGGGACAGCTCAGTCAGTGCGCGGCGAACGCACGCCGTCCTTGGCTGCATGTGGATGCGTCAACAACTGACGCGGTGCTGTTCGCCGATGAGGCGGAGCTGGTCGCGTGCCTCGTGCGTGACTGGTTGCGGGGCTGGGTCGCCGAGCGGTGGTGGTGGCGTAGCGTGTTGTGGAACCTCAGCGTGCAGGAATGGCTGCGCCGGCATGTGGTGCCACGCGGAGAGTCGCTTGTTTCGGCGCTCTCGCTGCTGGCAGCAAGCAGCGACGCCGTCGGTTGGATGCGGGAGCTCGACGATGCCGAGGCCGAACAGGCGATCAGCAGCATCGTGAGAGCGTACGCGTTGCTGGGACTCGAGCCATCGATCCCGACACCTCCGCGCCCACCGCTGAGTCACGATCGTAGCGAAATCCTCGAGATTCAAAAGAGCAGCCGCATTCTCGAGACACAGTTCGCGCTCGAACGCCTGAGCCGGACCGTGCCTGAGGCGCGAGCGCTTGGCCTCGGAGCGCCCCAACGGCGCTTGCTCACGCTCGCACTGGTCCTGACGCGAGCGCCCGCATGGGCGCGTTCCGCAGAATTCGCGGCGGCGTGGGAGTTGCTCGACCACACCGATCCCGCTCCCCATATCCGTGCGACAACAATCACGAGCACGGTGCGACGCAGTGAGACGCTGCAGCATGGCTCGATCGCGCCCACCACGGACGCCGCGCCGGTGGGCGAGAGCACCGAACACGTTCCGCTGCCAAGCGATGAGCGCGAGAGGACCCCAGCGCCAACGATCGGGGTGCCCGGTGCCGTGCCGCTCGCTAGCTCCTCGCCCCACTCGGCTTTGCGAAGCCACCCAGTCGTTGACTCACTCACACAGGCAACCGAGGCGGCGCCTCCTTCTATTAATAGGGCGTCGGCTGAACCCGTCGCGGAAGATGTTCTCCCAACCGCTGCGACAGAATTCGGCGGCCTGTTCTACCTGCTCAACGCGGCACTCGCCCTCGGCCTTTACGGCGACTTCACCGCGCCGCGTGCATCGAACCTCGCGCTCTCACCGTGGAACTGGCTCGCGCTCATCGGCCGCTCATGGTTCGGCGCGGGCTTTGAAAGCGACCCACTATGGAGAGTCTTGGCATCGCTGGCCGGGCGGAGCGCAGACGAACAGCCCGATCATGAGTTCGTTGCACCAACAACATGGATCATTGATCCAACGTGGCTCGAGCCGTGGGGCAGGGTACCGTTGGTGCAGTTTCGAAGTACGCGAACGCGCCTCCAGGTGCTCCATCCAGCGGGGTTTGTCCTGTTCGACGTGCCGCGTGTTCGGCGCAGTTCCCCAGCAGCACAGGTTCGACACTTGTGCCGGGCGTTTCCCAGCCTTCGCGATGCAGCGATAGCGCACGCAACCGGCACCACTCGAAGCGACCGGGGCCGTTCGGGTACCGCGCGCTGGATGGAGTGGCTCCTTCCTTACTTAGAGGCCCGCCTGGCGCGCTCGCTTGGCGTCGAACCTGACGCCATGCCGGCACTCGTGTGCCGGCACGACGCGAAAGTCGTCTGGTCGCTCGCCTCGGTCGACGTGTACCTGTCCCTCGCAGCGCTGCCGTTGGCGATCCGCATCGCCGGTCTCGATCGCGACCCCGGCTGGATTCCGGCCGCCGGCCGCTTAATCGCATTTCACTTCGAATGAATGCACCGCTGCCAGTCGCCCGCGTGACGCCAGGCTCGCCGTTCGCGGATGTCCCGCACACCGCCGCCCAGCACTGCCGGCTGGCACTGTTCGGCGTGATCGCGCACATGATGGGTGAGTGCAGCGACGGCGATCTCACTGCCGCGTTCGAAGCGCATCCGTTCCTCACCGATTACCACGAGGAAATCAAGGCGCGCTTCCCTCGGACCGATTTGGTCGCTGTCGAGTGGCGCGCCGCGATGATTCGCTGGGAGGAGCGCGCGCCCCGACGACTGCCGCTTCGCGCATTGCTCGACGCCGGCTTGAGCCGCGTCGCCCTCGAGCTCCTGCTGGCGACGGGAATCGTGGAGGAGGACCCGCGCTTCGGACAACTGTTCGAGCGTGCGCAGGGACGTGAGCGACGGCCGACCCTAGGGTTGCTGATCGCGTGGTGGCGCATCGACAGCGACGGCGCCGATTGCGCCGACGCCGTGCGTCGCGTGCTGCTCGATCTGGTGCAGCTGGGGTTGCTGGAAGTCCTCAATCCCGACGCGCCCCGTCCGGACTGGGTGCTCTCGGTGCCGCACGCCTTGTGGGACTGCCTGCGCGGCGATTCGCCGTCCGTGCGCTGGCTGAAGTATCTCCCCTTCGAATCGCTCCCGACACTTGATTCCTTCATCGCGCCCGCCGCGTCCCGCGCCCAGTGTGCCGGGCTGTCTGAATTGCTTGCCGCGCGACGAGAGCAGATTCTCGTCGTGCGCGGCCCGGTCCGCAACGGCCGCAAGACGCTGCTCGGCTGCCTCGCGCACGCGTTGGGCAAGTCGATGTTGATCGCGGACTCCGGCGTGTTCGAGGCTGAACCACGCTGGCGCCTGTTCAGTGCCCTGTGCGTGCTGCTCGACGCGATGCCGGTATTGCACTGCGACCTCGGGCTCGGCGAGAGCCGGGTTCTGCCCGCGTTGCCCTTTGCGGGAGTCCCGCTCGGAATTGCCACCACGCGCCACGGCGCCTGGTCGAGCGTCGATCCCTGGCCCATGCTCGCAATCGAACTGCCGATGCCCGATGCCGAGGAGCGTTTTCGTCACTGGCGCTCGGCGGTTCCCGAGCACGATCCGTCCATGGTGCGCGCCCTGGCGGCGGCCGTACGGCTGACCAGCGGCAACATGCGACGCGCCGCCCGCTCGGCGGCCGGCTTTGCCGCGTTGGCGAAGCGCACGACGGTCGAGCTTGGCGACCTGCAGCGAGCCTGCCGGGAATTACAGCCGGCGCGGATCGAAACCCTGGCGACGCGTCTGCCTGTGGCGGGCGCGTTGCACGACCTCGCGGTGGCCGATCACACGCGCGAAGAGCTCGATGCGCTCGCGGCGCGCTGCAGGATGCGAGAGCAGCTTGCCGCTTCCAGCGCCGCGGTTGCACAGGGCAACCCGGGCGTGCGTGCCTTGTTCGCCGGCCCGAGCGGCACCGGGAAGACTCTCGCCGCGCGGCTGTTGGCTGGCCTGCTGGGCAAGGACCTGTACCGCATCGACCTCGCTGCCACGGTCAACAAGTACCTGGGCGAGACCGAGAAGAACCTCAATCAGGCCTTCGCCGCGGCCGAAGAGCTAGATGTCGTGCTGCTGCTGGACGAGGGCGACGCGCTGATGGCCAACCGCACCGACGTGAGTTCATCCAACGACCGCTACGCCAACCTGGAAACCAACTTCCTGCTGCAACGCATCGAATCCTATAACGGCATACTGCTGGTCACGAGCAACGCCGCCGATCGGATCGATAAGGCGTTTACGCGGCGCATGGACGTCGTCGTCAACTTCCGCTCGCCCGACGAATGGCGGCGCTACGACATCCTCAAGACCCATCTCGGCGTCAACAGCATCGACGACGACTGGCTGCAGCAGGCTGCCTGCCGCTGCGCCTTGAGCGGTGGGCAGTGGCGCAACGTAGTTGCGCATGCGCGCCTGCTCGCATTGCAATCGGATTGCCGCATCGGGGCCGAGCATCTGTATGCGGCGCTGGTGCGCGAGTACCGCAAAAGCGGCGCGCCATGTCCATTGCGACCACTGCGACCGCTGCATGACACGCGCGACCAGGTCCTCGTCGAGACCCGGGCACTCACGGGACGGCCATGACATACTCTGCCGAAGCCGGGTAGGCTGATGAGTGCCGGCTCCGTCAAGGTCCGCGCACGCCTGGAGGCGACGCCTTCCAAACCCTTGGTCTCGCGAACGTCCGCGCCGAAAGTCGTTGCGCCGCGGCGGGGCAGCGATCGATCCGCACCACCCCTCAGGGAGCGAACCAGCATCCTGTGGCCGCAGCGCGCCGCGATGCGCGTGTCCTCGCCCAACGATCCCGCGGAACGAGAAGCGGAGGCCACGGCAAAGACGGTCATGGGCATGTCCGGTGCGCGAGTGTGGTCGCCCGGAGGAGTCGCCCGGGCCGCTCCCCGTCGGACAGGTGAACCTGAGGTCAGCGAAGCCTTGTCGCAGGATATCGAGGGCAGCCTCGCTTCCGGCACGCCGCTGCCGGCCGACGTCCGCGGCTTCATGGAGCCGCGTCTCCGCGCCGATTTCAGCACGGTACTCATCCATACCGATGAAAATGCGGCTCGCCTGTCGACACGGCTCTCGGCCCGCGCCTTCACCCATGGCAGACACATTTTCTTCGGCCGGGGCGAGTACCGGCCGAACGAGCTCGAAGGCGCCGAGCTAATCGCCCACGAGCTGACGCACACGATCCAGCAGCAGGCCGTCGTTCAGCGCAGTGAGGAGCCAACCGTCAGCGAGCGCCCGCGCGCGCAAGTCCAGCGGCTGGGTCTGAGCGACATCCTCGACGGCCTTGCCGAGCTCGCCGCCAACGTGCCGGGCTTCACGCTGCTGACGCTGATCATCGGCCGCAATCCGATCAACATGCGCGTGGTCGAGCGCAACCTGGTCAACCTGTTGCGCGCCTTCATGGGTCTCATTCCCGGCGGAGAGATTCTGTTCCAGGTGCTCGACCGCTACGGCGTGGTGCGGCGGATCGCCGAATGGGTGGACGCGCAAACCGCGGCGATGGGTCTGTCCTTCCAGAGCATCCGCGACGCGTTCTCGCGCTTCACCGATTCGCTGGGATGGCGCGACATCTTCAGTCCGGGAGACGTGTGGCGGCGCGCGCGAGAGATCTTCACGCCGACGCTCACGCGCATCCGCAACTTCATCTCGGGACTGGTTTCGCAGGCGATCGCCTGGCTGAAGGAAACCTTCCTGCAGCCGCTGAGCAACTTCTGCCGCGAGATCCCGGGCTACGGCCTGGTGACCGTTCTACTCGGGCGCGACCCCTTCACCAATGTCGCCGTGCCACGCACCGCGCTCACGGTCGTGCGCGCGTTCGCCGAATTCATTCCGGGTGGAACGGAAAAAGTAAACCAGCTCGTACAATCGCGGGCGCTGGAACGGGCCTATCAGTGGTTCATCGTGGAAACGCGGTCGCGCAATCTCACGTGGGAGCGGGTCACGGGGACTTTCGCGCGCGCCTGGAGCTCACTGCATGTCGAGGACGTGCTGCACCCGATCGACACCCTACAGCGCATGATCGGATTCTTCCGCCCGCTGCTCAGCGACCTAGTCGGCTTCGCGGGCGCCGCGCTCATGAAGCTCGCCGAGCTCATCTTCGAGGCGGCTATGGGCGCCGGCGGCGCGCGCATCATCGCGATCTTCAGGCGCGCGCGCGACACCTTCAACACGATCATCCGGGATCCGGTCGGCTTCCTGCGCAACCTGCTCAGCGCGGTGGGGCGGGGCGTGCGGCAGTTCATGAACAACATCTTGCGCCACCTCCGCGAGGGCGTCATCGCCTGGCTGACGGGCCCCGTGGCACGCGCCGGGATCCAGATCCCCGAGCGATGGGACCTGCGCGGGATCATCTGGTTCGTGCTGCAGATCCTGGGGCTCACCTGGCCAAACATCCGCCAGAAGCTGGTGCGCCTGATGGGCGAGCGGCCGGTGGCGATGCTGGAGGCGGGCTTCCAGCTGCTGATGGAAATCCGCGAGAAGGGCTTGGTGCAGGCACTGCGCGACCGTGTCACGGAATTCTTCGGCCAGCTGCGCGAAGCCGCACTCGGCAGAATCCGCTCCTTCATCCAGGAGCGCCTCGTCATGGCCGGAATCACGCAGCTGCTGTCGATGCTGAACCCGGTTGGCGCCATCATCCAGGCGATCATCAAGACCTACAACACCATCAAGTTCTTCATCGACAAGATCAACGAGATCCTCGACCTGGTCGAGTCGATCGTGAACTCGATCGCCGAGATCGCCGCGGGACGGATCGCCGCCGCGGCCGACTTCGTCGAGCGTACCATGGCGCGCACGATCCCGGTGATCCTTGACTTCCTCGCGCGCTTTATCGGCCTCGGCGACGTCGGCGCCCAGGTGCAGGCCACCATCCGCGGGCTGCAGGCGAGCGTCGACCAGATGCTCGACCGGGCGGTCGACTGGATCAAGCGACAGGCAGCGAGCCTCGCGAGTCGCGCCCTGGGGGGCGATCCGAACGCACCGGCCTCCGAGCGCGTCGCCAACGCCCTTCGCGAGGCTGTCCCTGTGGTCAACCGGTACGCGGGACGGACGGTCGGCGCGGCGATCCTTCGGCCCTTGCTCATGCCGATCAAGCTGCGGTACCGCCTCGCCAGCCTGGACGTCGTCGCGCAAGGCGACATCTGGCTGGTTGACGCGGCCGCGAGTCCGGGGGTGACCGCTCCGACATCGGCCAAGGTCGGCGGCGGCGGCAACGCGGATGGCAGCAGCGAGGCGCGGGCCATCCCGATCAGCTGGGTGAAGCCGCCGGTCCCGCAGTATCCGAGCATCAGCATCATCGACCCGGCGGTGGTCCAGGCCGCACAGGCCAGCGGGCCGGCGGTGAACGCCACCAACGCGCCGCGGGTGACGCGCAGCTCGACGCAGAGCACGCCGCTGATCAACAGCGTCACCATCGGCGTGACGGGCGCGTCGGCGGCCTTCGCCGTCGGGCACGTGTTCCAGGCGCGCGCGCCTGTCACGGGCAACAGCGTCAAAAACGCCATTAACCGCCTGCTCAACACTTACTACGGCTACGACCGCAACAGCGGCGCGGGCGCGCCTCGCGACAACGACCACGTCTGGGAGAAGCAGCTCGGCGGGCCCGACGCTCAGGAGAACCTGTGGCCGCTGAACGAGAGCACCAACCGCAGCTCCGGCAGCACGGTGCGCGGCGAGGTGGCGCGCGCGTGCACGCAGCTCGGTCTACCGAGCCTCGCGGGCAAGTACGTCAGGCTCGTCCCGCCGGGCAGCGGAGGAGGCGGATCGTGACCTCGCCCGCGCTGACGACGGCGCCCGGTCGCGAACCGAAGGCCGCGCCGAATCGCGCGGGCACGGCGCGCCCGAGCACTGGCGGATCGCCGACCAGCGCGCGCTTCAGCACCGTGCTGGTGAGGGGGCCGTTCGGCAAGCGCATGTTCCGCACCGCCGAGGGCCAGTGGATGGAGCTGCCGGAGGAGATCAGCGACGACGAGTTCTACAAGACGCAGGCCGAGGTCAAGGCCGCGGAGCAGCAGCTCGGCAAAGGCCCGGCACCGAAGCCCGTGCCCCCGGTGGACAAGCTCGCAGGCAAGAAGGAGCCGAAGAAGGAGAAGCTCCAAGTGGCCCGCAGAGGCCGGCCGGGCAAGGGAAGGGGCAAGGCCGCGGCGGCGGGCGCCGCGGCGGCGGCGGCGCTAAAGGCGGTCGGCACGAGCAAGGTCGCGCAGTACCTGGTCGGCAAAGCGATGCCGGTGCTCCGCAAAGGCGCGGGCATGCTCGCCAGGCTCAGCACCAACGAACAGACCCACGACGACGCCGCGCAGAAGCGCCAGCAGTCGGAGCAGGCCGTCGTCATCCCCGACAGCGAGAACCAGGCGAAGAGCAACGACGCCCAGGTCGGCGCCGTGGGCGCTCGGCCCGCGCCCCCGGTCGACGAGAGCAGGGGCCAGACTAAGCTGCAGGAATCTCTGAGCAAGAACGTTCCCAAGACGATGGAGGAGGTCGACAACTTCAAGCGCGACAAGAAGGCGCAGCACATGGGTGCTGACGTCATGCAGGTGGTGACGGGCGACAAGAACGCAGTCGTCTCCACCTTCGCCGACATGGGACAGACGCCGCCGCCAGCGCCGCCCGAGCACACGCCCGAAGAGCTGCCGCCCATGGAGGTCTCGCCTTCCACGCCAACCATGAACCTCGGCCAGGGCGCGGTCGCTCCGCTGCAGCCCGAGCACACCGACGTCAGCAACTACACCAAGGAGGGCGACGCCAAGCTCAAGGAAGAAGGCGTGACGCAGGAGCAGCTCGACATGGTCGACAACGGCGAGCTCGCCGACGCGAACAAGGAAAAGAAGGGAATGGAGAAGACGGCGAAGACCGAGCCGCTCGCCATCCAGAATTTCGCCCAGCAGGAAGCCACGAAGATCGACACGGATTTGAAGCAGGACGAGAGAAAGGAACGCAACGCGCTCACCGCGCAGCGCAAGAACCAGCTCGGCGTCACGGGTAGGAAGCAGAAGACCGCAAAGACCGCCCTCGAGAAGAAGCGCGAGGAGGTGGCCGCCAAGATCAATGGCATCTACAAGGCCGTGCAGGACAGGGTGAAGAAGAAGCTGGCCGATCTCGAGACGCAGTCGATGAAGCGCTTCGACGACGGAAACGCCAAGGCGACGCAGGAGTTCGAGAACAACGTCAAGCGCGACATCGACGCGTTCAAGGACGACCGGTATTCCGGTTTCTTCGGCTGGGCGAGAAGAGCCAGGGACTGGCTCAAAGGCATCGATGACCTCCCCGCAGTCAAGGCCATCTTCGATCGCAACCGCGCGGCGTTCGTGGCGACGATCGAGAAGCTGGTGGCCGACATCAGCGCCGACAACAAGCGCGTCATCCAGGAATGCAAGGACGACCTGGCCAACGCGAAGAAGGAGATCAAGGACTACGTCGACAAGCTCGGCCCGGCGCTGAAGGGCATTGGCACGCAGGCTGCGGACGAGATGAACGGCAAGCTTGCCGAGCTGGACAAGTTCGTCGGCAAAAAGGAGGAGGAGCTACAGCAGAAGCTGGCCGACAAGCAGAAGGCCGCGATCCAGGCGATCGACCAGAAGATCGAGAAGATGAAAGAGGCCATGTCGGGCGCGCTGGCGAAGCTCGGCAAGTTCCTGCTCTGGGCGGCGAAGAAATTCTTCACCTGGGCGCTGAAGAAGTTCGGTTACTCGCTCGAGGAGATTCAGGGGATCATCGACAAGGGCGTCGCAGTGCTCAAGGCGATCTTCACGAAGCCGATCGTGTTCGTGAAGAATCTGATGAACGCCGCGATCACGGGCTTCAAGAACTTCGGCAAGAACTTCCTGAAGCACCTGAAGGACGCCCTGTTCGAGTGGCTCACCGGGTCGCTGCAAGGCATCAAGCTGCCGACGACCTGGGACTTCAAGGGCGTCGTCGGCGTCGCTCTGCAGATGATCGGGATCTCCTACGAGAACATCCGCGCGCACATGGTCAGGGCCATGGGCGAGCCGGTCGTGGTCGGCCTGGAGAAGGGCTTCGCGCTGGTCAAGACGCTGATCACCGAGGGCCCGATGGCGGCGTGGGAGCAGCTGAAGGAGATGGCCAAGGACATGCAGGACGCCTTCATCGACGCAGTAAAGGACTACATCAAGTGGAAGATCATCGAGGAGGCCATTAAGTGGGTCGTCAGCCTGTTCATACCCGGCGCCGGGATCGTCAAGGCCATCATCGGGATCTACGACACCGTGGTGTTCTTCATCCAGAAGGCGAAGCAGATCGCGAAGATGATCGCCAACTTCCTCGGCAGCATCGGCGAGATCGCGGCCGGAAACATCGGCGCCGCCGCGGAAGCGATGGAAGCCGGCCTGGCGCGCGGGCTCTCGCTGGTCATCAGCTTCCTGGCGCAGCTGCTGCATTTAAGCGGCATCACCGCGAAGATCCGCAGTGCCATCCAGAAAGTCCGGGACAAGGTCGACGCCGTGCTGGCGAAGGTGGCGAACTGGATCGCCGACAAGGCGAAGAAGCTGTTCGGTATCGTCAAGACCGGCGTGAGAAAGCTGATCGAGTGGTGGAAGAAGAAAGTTCCGGTCGCCGGCGGCGGTGAGAAGCACACGATGACCTTCGATGGCTCCAAGCGCGATGCGAAGCTGGTGCTGTACTCCACACCCGAGAAGCCATCCGAATTCCTGACGAAGGCCGCGGATTCACGCTCCGTGAGCGGAGCCAAGCGCGCCACGCCGATCGCGATCACGGTCAAGCACGAAAAGAAGGTCGAGGGCTTTCAGAAGGAGCTCGGAAAGTTCGACGAGCCCGACAAGCCGACCGCGGCTGGCACAAGCGCTAAGACTGCTGACGACCTCTCGAAGGATCTCGACCAGGAGCTCGGCGAGCTGGGGACGCACATCACAATCACCCTGAACGGCTGGGGCGTCAGGGACGGCGAGATCGCTAGGATCGAGCTGCCGCGCGACAAGTTCACCGCGGATCACAAGCGCGCCATCGCTGCCCAGCACCCGGATCAGAGCGACTTGGTACGCAACCGCAAGGGCGAGCTGGTGAACCTGAAGAAGAGCCGGGAGCTGGCGCGGCGGCACATCGTGTCGTCTCACGACATGGCCGAGCATTACAGCGACGCTCTTTACAAGAAGAAATGGTCGATTGGCAAGGTGCTGATCGAGCAGCGCGGATCGATCGCGTTGGCGCGCACGCCCGTGGCCGCCCCGCTCGGACAGCAGACCATCCTCGAAGCGGTGAAGACCAGGTACAGGAACTTCTTTGGCTACTTCAAGAACATCTTCATTGGCGACAGCCGTGAGAACAGCGCCATCCAGGAGCATCTGGACGACGGGCACCCCGACATGGCGGAGAAGGACCTCAAGAACCATGTGCGGCGCATCAAACGCAGTTGGGCGATGGATGAGAGCTTTAAGGAAACCCCAGTGAGATCAGACTAAATATGATTGCGGAAACAACAGGAGCGGATCATGAAACTGATCGGACGAGTCGTAGCGGTGATGTTCGCTGGTGCATTGTTGGTCGCCATGGGCCTCGGCGCCTGGCTCGCGTACAAGGGCGTCCTCGCGCTCTTCGCCAGCCTGGATCCTCAGGTAGCAAAAGTCACGGGAATCGCGTGCGTCGTCGCACTCACGGCGGCATGGGGCATTTCACGCGGTCTTCGCGCCGCGATCCGCCAGAGCAAGGCGCTGGCGTTGCGCGAGGAGAAGACCGCGACCTACCAGCTCTTCGTGGACTTCTGGGAGAACCTGCTGCAGGGACAGGCGCGGCTGGACCAGCTTCCGGCGGACGTGTCCGAGAAACTGCAAGTGCTCGAGCGACTCTTGGCGTTGTATGGCGGGACGGCCGTGATCAAGGAGCACACAGCACTCCGACGCCTGGAGCAAGACAAAGGTGCGCAACATCCCGATGTGAGGGCTCGTTTGGCGGAAGCGCTGGTGACCATTCGCAAGGACCTCGGGGCGGACACGCCGCACAACATCGCGCACGAGCTGGAGCGACTCCTCTTTCCGGTGCTTGAAGGCGGTGGCGTCAGCGCTGAAACCAAGGATGCTCGGATCCGCACGGCGCTCGCGCTTAATTCTTGATCTCTAGGCGAGGGGCATACCGTGAACCGCGCCTTGCTTCCTCCACGCGGGCATGATCCTATGACGAGCGTTTCGACCGAGTTTGCAACCACCTTGGCATCGGCTCCACCCGATCCGACAAAGCACGTCAACTATCAGATGGGGATGATCCTCGGGGCCGACGACTTCGAGAGTGAGTTCGCCTGGTTGTCAGGGCGCGACCGTTGGCTTGCGCGCGACCTCATTGGCTACGGTACCATCAATGGCCTACAGGTCACCGTGTCGCAGGATGCAGAGCCGGAAGTCATCGTTTCTGCCGGTGCTGCGTTGACACCGAACGGGGATTTGGTGCGCGTACGCACGGCGCAATGCGCCAAACTGAACGACTGGGTCGCGAAACATTTCGGGTCTAATCCGCATCTCTTCGACTCCCCCTCGAACTGGCTGCGACTCCACGTCGTGCTTTGCTACGACACCTGCGAAACAGACAATCAGCCGATTCCGGGCAAGCCATGCCGCAGCGAAGCGGATACGATGGCCCCGTCCCGTATCGCCGATTCGTTCCGGCTCGAGCTGCGCGACGTGCCGCCGGAGCAACTGGAAGAACGCGCCGTTCGCCAATTCGTCCGGTGGGTGACCGACACGGTCGAGATCACCGATGGACCGTCCAGCGGCAGTGTAGTGGATTTTCTCAATCTGCTGCGCGATGCAACTGTCGTCGGGTCGCCACCCGATCCCGATTTCTTTTTCGGCTCACCGGCCCAGAGCTTCGTGGTCGCGCGCGCCGACGCCTGCGACTACTTGCGCGCCGCGCTGCGAGTCTGGATCACCGAGCTGCGGCCACGCTGGCACAAGGACGTAACAGGGCAGGGTTGCAGCACCGCTACCTTACCGCCGCCCAATGCGCCCGAGCAGTGCTTGCTGCTTGCGAGCTTGGGGATCACACTCACCGAGGCCGGGAATGTCGACGTGACGGTTCCCGTCGAAGTCATAGAAGACGAACGCCCAGTGGTCGCGCACCTCAGACTCCTCGAGGAGTGGTTGACGTGCGGGCCGAGAGAGCGGGGGGACGGTGGCGGCATCGGACCACGCGGACCGCGCGGTGACAAAGGACCCATCGGTGATCAAGGGCCGCTTGGCCCGCCGGGACCCATAGGACCAACTGGTTCGGCGGGTTCACAGGGCGCGGCTGGCGCAACCGGTCTTGCCGGCCCAGCTGGGTTGCCCGGACCGGACGGCCCGCTCGGCGCACGCGGTCCGACGGGACCTCAAGGACCCGCCGGGCCGCAGGGACTCGTGGGGCCAGTCGGTCCTCCTGGTCCTCAGGGCCAAATCGGTGGCGAAGGGCCCGTTGGGCCGATCGGGCCACAAGGTCCGGCAGGCCCGCAGGGTGCAACCGGTGATCTCGGACCGGCCGGCCCACCGGGGATTCTCGGCGTGTCCGGCCCACCGGGACCGGATGGAGCCATCGGCCCTCAGGGTCCGCAAGGGCTAACTGGCGCTCGGGGTCAGGAAGGTCCGGTCGGCCCGCCTGGTCCCGGGGGACCAATGGGTCCGGCTGGACCTCAGGGCGCCGGCGGAACGGACGGCCCGATCGGCGCACGGGGTCCGACGGGACCTCAAGGACCCGCCGGGCCGCAGGGACTCGTGGGGCCAGTCGGCCCTCCTGGTCCTCAGGGCCAAATCGGTGGCGAAGGGCCCGTTGGGCCGATCGGGCCACAAGGTCCGGCAGGCCCACAGGGTGCAACCGGTGATGTCGGACCGGCCGGCCCACCGGGGATTCTCGGCGTGTCCGGCCCACCGGGACCGGATGGAGCCATCGGCCCTCAGGGTCCGCAAGGGCCAGCGGGACCGGCTGGCACAACGGGTCCGGTCGGACCCGCGGGTCCGCCTGGAGCCGACGGCATAGCGGGCGCTCCGGGTCAGGAAGGCCCGGTCGGCCAGCCTGGCCCCGGGGGACCAATGGGTCCCCCTGGACCGCAGGGCGCCGCTGGACCGGACGGAACCCCGGGGGCCGCGGGTCCTCAGGGCCCGGTGGGGCCATCGGGCGCAGCAGGACCGGAGGGAGCTGGGGGGCCACCAGGACCCGCCGGACCGCAGGGACCGCCTGGACCGGCTGGACTGGTTGGACCGGCCGGCTCGATCGGCCAGCCTGGTTCTGCGGGACCAATCGGTCCCGCTGGAGCGCAGGGCGCCGCTGGACCTGACGGAGCCGCGGGAGCCGCAGGTCCCCAGGGCCCAGTGGGACCAACGGGAGCAGCAGGCTCGGAGGGACCTGCGGGGCCACCAGGACCCGCAGGCGCTACTGGTCCAGTCGGAGCGGCGGGGGCGGATGGCGCACCCGGCGCGCCTGGGGCCGCAGGGCTGGCGGGGCCGCAAGGGGCAATGGGGCCTCAAGGACCGGAAGGCCCACAGGGCGCGGTTGGACCAACGGGTGCCGCTGGTCCGCAAGGGCCCACTGGGCCACAAGGAGCAGCAGGTCCCGCCGGGCCGGCTGGACCGGCGGGACCGGAGGGTCAGCCGGGCCCTCCGGGTGATCCCGCCAAACTGATCGGCCGATTCGTCGAGCTGCCGGACGTGGCGCGTCCGCGCGGTCGCACCCGTTACTTCATTGTTGCGGGGGGCCGGGTCGCGATCGATGGTCGCGCCAATGCCGTGCCCACTTTCAGTAACCTCAAAGCATCAACGATCGACGCTGATGGACGAGTGCTGATGACGTGGGATGGATACCTCCCGCCGGCTGAAGGCCCATTCCCCACCATCATCAAAGCGCTGCCGATCATTCCAGCGGTTGCCGGCGATTTCAAGACTGCCCCCCTAATCGTGAACTTCGTCGCGTTTCAACGAGGTGGGTTCCTCATGCGCGTCACCGATATCAACGGCAAGCCACCGGCGCGGAGTGACGCGTTTCCGCTCGAGCTGATGGTTGAAGTGAGCCAGTACATATAACGAACGAGTACGGTCGAGCTACAGAATGGCGTCCTCGCTGACTACCGTCCCCTCCGATCAGGCCGTCAATCTCGCGACGTTTCGCGATGTTCACCGAGGCCAGCCGATCGTCGTCTGTGGCTGCGGCGAATCCCTCAACCTGCTCGAGCATCCCGAGCGCTCCATCACGATCGGCGTGAACGACGTCGGCCGGTTGTTCGATCCGACCTACCTGGTCGTGGTCAATCCGCGCACCCAGTTCAAGAACGACCGCTTTCGGTTCGTCGAGCAATCGAACGCCCAGGCATTGTTCACGCAGCTCGAGCTCGGGCGAGTGCGTCCACCGGTGGTGCGCTTCAAGCTGGGCAAGTATGGCGGCACCGAGATCGGCGCCGCCGACGTGCTGCATCACACCCAGAACTCGCCCTACGTGGCGGTGTGCTTGGCGGCGTATATGGGCGCCAGCCGCATTGGCGTGCTCGGCGTCGATTTCACAGAGAACCACTTCTTCGGCAAGACCGGCGTCCACCACTTGGCACGGCGCCTGGCGCAGATCGACGCCGAATATGCCCGCCTTGCTGCTGCCTGCCACGCGCACGGAATCGAAGTCGTCAACCTCAGCCCGAGCAGCCGCTTGACGGCTCTGCCGCGAGCAACGATCGATGCCTTCGCCGCACAGAGCGCTCGTGTCGCGCCCGTGCCAGTGGCGGCAGCAACCCCATGCCGGCGGCGCGTGTTCTTCGTCAACTACCGCTTCTTGGCTTGCGGCGACGTGTTCGCGACCGGTCTCGCCCATGCGTCCGAAGCCCTCGGCGTCGATCACGAGGCGGCGTGGTGGGACGATCCGGCGCTCCCTGCGAAGATCCGCGCGTACGCGCCGGATCTCGTGTTTGTCGTGCACGGGCGCCGCGCCGCCCAGCGCTGGGCGAGCATGCTCCGGGACTGGAAGAGCGCCGTCTGGCTCGTCGACGAACCGTACGAGGTCGACGACACGTCGCGCTGGTCGTCCACGTTCGGCACGGTATTCGTTAACGATCCGGCGACGCTCACCAGGCACCGGAACGCGCACCTGCTGCCGGCGTGCTTCGATGCGTCGCTGCACCGGGATGCCGGGGTCGGGCGCGAGCACCGCGTTGGCTTCATCGGCGGCTACAATCCCGTGCGCGAGCGATACTTGCTGCGCCTAGCCAAGGAAGGTCTACTGTCCTATGTCATCGGCGGCCCATGGAAAGCTAGGGCCCTCGAGCCGTACCGGCTCGCGGAACGCTCCACGCCCGCCCAGACCGCGCAGCTCTACCAGCGCACGCAGATCGTGCTGAACGTGTTCCGGTCGGTGCATCATTTCAACCGTCAAGGCGTCGCAGCCACCTCGCTCAACCCGCGCATTTTCGAGGCCCTCGCCTGCGGCGCCTTGGTCGTGACCGAGTCGCGTCCCGCGGTGGGAGAATTGTTTCCGGAATTGCCGACGTTTCGGGGAGAGGACGATCTCGTCACCACCGTGCGAGGGTTGCTCGACGATCCGCAGAGAGCGGGCAAGCTGCTCGCAGCGAGCCGTGAGCGGTTGCCCGACCACGACTATACGCGGCGTCTCGCCAGCGCGCTGCAGACTGCGCTCGGCGACGGCCCGCATTCTTTGATCGACGACCGTGGGCACCCAGCGGCGGTCAGTGCGATACCCGTCGACCCGCTACCCAGCGATTCTCTGACCCTTCCGCCCGGATGGGAGGCTATCGGACGGGGCGTGGAGGTGGATGCCGCAGCCGCACTGACCCTCACGGCAGATGCGAAGAGCGAAAACGGCGTCGCCACCACGCAGCAATTCGGCGCAGTGACGCTTTCGTTCGAGGTGCGGCTGGATGCGCGCTGCCGGTTCATCGCCAAGGTGCACCACGCGGCGCGCGGCGATCGCTCCGCTGACTCGTATCATCTGCTCGCGACCCCGGAGCACGCATACGTCGCGCGACATCATGTGCTGCTGGCCCCGGTGTCGCTCCAGCGCGGTGCCTGGCAGCGAGTGGAAGTCACCTGGAACGCCGGCGTGCTCACGATCTCGATCGACGGTCGCGAGGCGTGCCGGTGCATCGACGCTGCTCTCCAGGTAGGGCATTGTTTCGTAGGAGTGACCGATGGCTCGGCGACGGTGCGCGCGCTTGACGTCAAGACGCCGGAGCGCGACGCGCAGCCGCCGGCCATCGCCGGTTGGACCATTGAGGGCGACGGGACGCTTGCCTTGGGTGGGGACCACCTCGTGCTCGCCGCTCAACCGGGTGGCGGCATCAGTCTCGTGAGTGAGTCGGCGGCGAACGACGTCGAGCTCGACTTCTCGCTGCGGCTCGAGGCGAGTGCCCACTTCATCGCCAAGGTCCATCACCAATTGCGGGATGACCCGAACGGGAACTCGTACCATCTCATCAGCACCCCGACGCGGGGCTATGTCGCGCGGCACGGTCACGTTTTCGCGGACTTGCGCCTAGTAAGGCGAGCCTGGCAGCGAGTGCGACTTCGCTGGGTGGACCAGCGCCTCGAGGTGTACGTCAACGAGCGACGCCGCGCGAGTATCGCGGACAATCTGCTCCAGAGCGGATACTGCGCACTCGGCGTTACGGCGGGGCAGGCGCAGGTCCGCGGCCTGGCTGCGCGCGACGTCGCTGCCGCGATCACCTCTCCCCGATTCGCCCCTGCCAGCGACGCCCCACGTCCCGGTAGGGACGCAATTCCGTTTACGACGATGCCTCGCCGGAACCTGATCTATCACGTGTGGCCAGTGCGCGGCAAGATGTGGCGGTGGAACGTGGAGCAAATGCTGTCGCGGATCGATCTCTTCAATGGCCGGCGAGTTGTAGGGATCGTCCACGACGAGCGGTCGGAGGATCCGGAGCAAGTGCGCATGCTCTTCGAGGGCCACGGCTGTGAATTCGTCGTAGCCCCCAACGGGCCACCCGGCGAGGGCTTGACGTTCCCGTCCATGCTCGCGCACGTGCGCTCGCTTGACCCGAACGAGGTCACCTTCTATGCGCACGCGAAGGGTGTGAGGCATGAGCCGTCGATTCCGGCCCCGGTCAAGCGCTGGGCCGAGACGCAGTATCGCGTCGGCCTTGATCACTGGCCCTCGGTACGGGCGCAGCTCGAGCGATTCGCGATGACTGGGTCGTTCAAGATGCTGGGCCGGTTCCGCGCCCATCGCTACGTCGGCGAGTGGCACTACAGCGGAACGTTCTTCTGGCTGCGGCACGCGTTCGTGTTCGGCCGCGATGTCGGGAACGTCCCGAGCTTCTACGGATGTGTGGAGGCGTGGCCAGGTGTGAACTTTCGCCGCGACGAGACGGGCTGTCTGTTTTTGGATGGCTTACGGCAACTGCCGTATCACGAAGAGTTCTGGAAGAGTGTCGGAAACCCGGCGTTGGCACGTTGGGAGGTCGTCCATCGGCCCCCGCTCCCGCCGGCCGACCTAGTGATGCCCGCGCCCTTCGAGGGCTGGGTTCAGCCGCGCCTCGAGCAACACCCCCAGGAGTTCGCGTGGTTTCTCGACGAGCTCGTCGCGGCCTCGCCCCGGAGTCTGCTGACAATCGGATCGATGGACGGCGGCGTCGAGTGGCACGTCGCACGCCGGTTCCGTGCATTGGGTCGCGACATTCGTATCACGTCAGTCGACATCGTTTCTCGACCCGAGCTGATGGCAACGATCGCTGACTTGAGAAAGCGCTTCGGTCAACAGGTCGAGGTCGTCATCGGCGATTCAGCGACTTCCACGACACGCGCCCGGCTCGCCCCCCAATACGACGCGGTGTTCATCGACGGTGACCATGGCTATCGCGGCACGCGTGCCGACGCCGACTTCGCGCTGACCAGGTCGCCACTGCTCGTTGCGCTGCACAACATCGTCGATTCGGACTGGCACGCGCAAGCGCGTTGCTGCGTGTCGCGCGTCTGGTCCGACCTGCGCGTGCGGCACCACACGGAACAGCGTGTGGCAGGCGCCTGGGGCGGCATCGGTATCCTTCGACCGTAGCGGGCAGGCTCACGACGACTGCTGCGCGATGCTCGACGCCGCCTTCGCCTGCGCCTGTATCCGATTCTTCGGCCCGAACAACGACTCCAGCAGATCGTGCCAGAACGGCGCGCCCAAACTCACGAGCAGCGTCGACAACACGATCCCGATCCACCACATGATGTCCCCCCAACGCTGCCCGCCCGGCGCGCCCGCTGGCGCTGCGACAACGTGTCGAGCTGCGCGGCGGCCCCGCTCACCGCCGTCCGATAGGCGGGCCCCTAAGAGGTGGGTCTTCCGAACCGCCCACTAGGGTGTTCTTGCGGCACCGAGGGAGGATTTTGCGGGGACGCGACGCGATCTAGATCGGGATCTGAATCCCGCACTCCATTCTGATCCCGTGACAGGAGATCGCTCAAAGTGTCATAGCCTCATCCGTCCGCAGACTTAGGCTTGGCCCGAGTTCTCATCTCGGAGCACGTCTCAATGCGGCGTTTGCCGTCGATCATGGCAGTGTTCTTCTTAATTCTTGCTCGCGCCGGCGATGCGCAAAGCATGCTCGTACGCCGCACTGACATTGTGCGCCACGGCGGCGTCGACGCGAAGGCGCTCGAGACCGCACGCTTTCTCAATCACGGCACGTCAGATACACTCACGAAAGCCGATTCGGTCAGGCTCCGTCCGGGCCAGTACGTGATCATCCCCACGGGCACCGTCGCCACCAGAGATTCCGCACCTGGGCCTGTTCGCGACAAGCATGTCGATCTTCCCGTTCGCGTGATCACGGTGGATCCGAGCGGCACACAACTACTGACCCTCACGATCCGGGTCGCCGCGGAAGGCGCCGGTCTCGTGTTTGATGCTGCGACTCACAGATTCTCGGGGCTTGTCTTGATCGGTCTCGAGGATAGTCTCCGCAGGAATAAGAAAATTGAACTCGGTACAGGAGGGATGGACCTTCAGGTTACGTCCAATGCCGGTCAGGTCGTCCCGCAGAACGTTTCGATCACGCACACCAACATTCCCTGGGATACCGTGCGGGTGGTCGCGTTGAACCCACATGACACGGTGCAACTGGTAATCCGGGCCGTATTCAATCCGGAAGGCTACGCGGCCCCGATTCTCGTCGATCGCCCGAGCATCGACGTCCGTCCCGCTTCATCCAACGTCCAGGGCCTCGGTCTGGAAGCGACCCCAGTCAGCGTGACGATTCCGATGTCGCTTCGCGGTGACACCGTAACGGTCACGCTGTGGAGTGATCGCGGAGGTCTGGATGCGGGCACGATTCGCATCCCGCCATCGGGCACGAATGAAGTCGGCCTGCGATCGAGCGGCATCGGTCGCAATACGGTGCATGCCGAAATCGCCGGCGTTGCGAGCGGTCAGGCGCCGGTCCGCTTCACATTGCCGTGGCCGTTCCTGGTTGCGGCCATTCTCGGCGGGGTCCTGGGCACGCTGATCCGCCGGCGCCAACGCCGCCAAGCTCGCGCCGATTTCGTTGCCGGGATTGTCGCCGGCCTCGTGAGCGCGGTCGCCTACGCGATTGGCCTGAATCTCACCGGCATCAACCTGAATGTTCGTGTCGGCGAAGCGGCCGTGCTGGTGGTGGCGGCCCTCGGAGCCGGTCTGGAGTTGCCAGGACTCACGGGACTCCGGAAGCGACTCGCCGCACCTTCGGCTGACCCCGGGGCGGCGCCCCGGGGCAACTAGAACACGAAAGCCGGAGAGCTCTTGCTCCCCGGCTTTCTTGGCGTAGCGAACTGGCTACGCGGAGACCTGCCACGTATCTCAAGCATCGGCGAACCCCGTCATCGTATTATCTTTTTCGTATGCCTTTAGCCTTCACCCGCCTCCGCACCCCCATCGGCGAGCTCGTCCTCACCGCCTCCGACACGGCCATCACCGGCGTCTTCTTCCCAACCTCGCGCCGCGGACCCGCGCCGACGCACCAGGCAGGCTGGGTGGAAGTCACTGAAGGACCGGCTGCCGAATTGCTCGCGCGCGCGCGCCAACAGCTCGAGGAGTACTTCGCCCGCACCCGCACCACATTCGATCTGCCGCTTGAGGCCCTCGGCTCCGCGTTCGAGCATCGCGTGTGGAACGCGCTGCGCCAAATCCCCTACGGCACCACGACCAGCTACGGCGCCATCGCGAAGCAGCTCGGCGATCGTGCCGCCACCCGCGCCGTCGGACTCGCGAATGGGAGAAACCCGATCCCGATCATTGTCCCGTGTCATCGGGTCGTGGGATCAAAGGGGGAACTGACGGGCTTCGGCGGCGGATTGGATACGAAACGGTGGCTGCTGGAACATGAGGGGGCGATGCTGGAGCTGAAGCTCCAGAATAATCAATAATCAATGATCATTGATCATTGATCATTGTTATTTGTGTCTGTAGACGATCCTGCCTCTCGTAAGGTCGTACGGCGATAACGCCAGCGTCACGCGGTCCCCCGCCAACACACGAATTCGAAACTTCCGCATCTTGCCGGCAATCGTCGCGAGCACGGAGTGACCGTTCGCCAGCGTCACCCGAAACGTGGAATTGCGCAGCAGCTCGTCCACGATGCCGTCGATTTCGATAGGGACTTCTTTACTCACTGAAGAGGCTCCTCACGTTTGCCGCTGCGCCGTTCCACAAACGCGCGATGGCCGCAGGCGCATTGCTCCACCATGCGGCCAAACCGATCGGTGCGGAATTCTAAGTACTGGTGACAGGCGGGGCAACGCGCCGGCCCGCGGTCGACGACCAGCGGACTGCGCGCCGCGGCGCGGTTTGAGCTAATTGCGCGACGCCGATCGGAGGCGATACACGCCTCGGAGGCCGCGTCCGGCTGGCTCGGGCACCGGACCGTAGACGAGCGAGTAGTCGCACATGCATAAGCCGCTGTGCGGCGCCACCGGAGGGGTCGTAACCGACGCCTCGCGGTACGTCGTCCCCTCGGGATTGGCAATGAACCCGCCGCAGCGATGACAATGAATATCAGCCATGGCCTAAATTAGCCGACTTTACTATTTTTGTCAACTCAGTCGGTCAATTGAGCTTACAGGTTAACGGAGGCTGGTTAAGATGGACGTGGCCCTGGTGATCCGACAACGTCTCGAGGAGCTGGATCTGGATCAGCGAGACCTCGCGCAGGCCGCGCATGTCACCGAGTCCTACGTGTCGCAAATCCTGACGGGCAAGAAAGCGCCGCCCGCCCCCGACCGCACGGACATCTACGACCGCATGGATCGCTTCCTCAAGCTGCCGCACGGCGAGCTGGCCCGCGTCGCGGAGGCGCACCGTAAGGAAGAGCGGAAGCGCCAGCTCGGCGAAGTGGCGCCGCTGGTTCCGGAATTACGCGAGTTGATCCTGCGCAAGGGCGCGCCCGCTGGACTGGAGCCGGTGCGCGCCATCATCGAGCGGCAATCGTTCGGCGAGCTGGAGCGGCTCGTCGCGCAAACCCTGCTCCACGTCGCCCACCTCGGCGGCGATGTGTTGCACATGACGCCGAAGCAGCGCGCCCGGCTCGACGCCGCGATCGTGTCGTGGGAATGGGATCCGGCGACGTTCGCGCTTACGGTTGCGCTCGCCACGGGTGAGCGTAAGCGCTTCGAGTACAGCGAACGCCTGAATGGGGGTCAGGAAAAGGGACTGCTCGAGTTTCTGCGCGATCCCTCGCTCAGCGGCACCGCGACTGATCGGGAGCTGGCCTTCTTGAAGTCCCTGCAATTCACCGATCGCCGGCCGACGGCTCTGTATTACTATCGGGAGTTACAGAACCTCCGCGATCCGCTGCATTTTCGCGGGTAAGGTGCTCCAGTTCGTCCAAGAAACCCAGCTGCCCGCGTAAGATCTTTCGCCTCGCATGAGCTAAATCAAACCAGGCGGCGCGATCAACCTCGGGATATTCGCGGCCTTTCAGCGTAAATGTGTTGCTGCGCACCAACGCCGCATCATACTCCCCTGGCACAATCCATGTATATACAACCTTTCCGCTGGGCTGCTTGATGGGTGCGAGCGGGATAAAGTCGCCGTCGACCGCAAATCCTGTCTCTTCGGTGAACTCCCGCCGTGCCGCTGTTAAGGGATCTTCGCCCGCCGCGAATTCGCCTTTCGGGATCGACCACGCGCCGTCGTCCTTCTTTGCCCAGAACGGCCCGCCTGGATGGACGAGAAAAACCTCGAGACGATCAGTGCGACGATACACCAAGAGACCCGCGCTTGTCTTCGCTATCGGAGTCTCTCCCTCAGCGCCCGCGACATCCGCTCCGCCGCCGGCGGATCGCTGTTCGCCAGGACAATGACGTCGTACCCGCCAGCGAGCTCGCCTTCCATCACCGCATTGAGTCCGGGCGCGCCGCCCGCGATCCCGATCATCCCGGCGCCCGGCGCGTTGGCGATCTTGCCGGCGCGCACCGCATTCAGAAAGCGTAGCAGATCATGCGCGGTCGAGTAGCCGCCGCCGGCGGAGCTGCCGCGCCCCGGCAATAAGTCCGTGTTGCGCGACCCGTCCTTTGTATATCCGATTGCGGTGTTCGGTGGCAGGGAATCAATGGGGTAAGACGCGGTGCGCGTCATCCCAGCGGGCTCATAGATGTGCGTGCGCACGTAGTCGTAATAATTCTGCCCCGACAGTCGCTCGACGAGCAGCCCAAGCACGATGTATCCCGCGTTAGAGTACTGCTGCTGCGTCCCCGGCGCGAATTCCAGCGAGTCTCGCGCGAACAGGCCGAAGTAATCAGCGAGCCAACGGACGTCGTGGCGCGTCTTGCCGGCGGGCGCGGCGAAGATATCGCCGCCGATCCCGGAGCGGTGGTCGAGCATCTGCCGGATCGTGGCGCGCCGTGCACCGACGTTGGGATAGTCGGGCCAATACCGGCCCAGTGTCGAATCGAGATTGATCTTGCCCTGCGCGGCGAGTTGCCTGATGGCAATTTGCGTGAAGAGCTTGTTGATCGAGCCGAGGTTGAACGCGGTCTCGATGTTGTTGCCCGTGCCGTAGGCCTTCTCGACAACTGGGGAGCCGCCGCGCGCAATGAGAACGACGCCGGAGAATTGCTGCGCCGCTGCGAGACTGTCGACTGTCGTGCCAAGACTCGGCCCCTGTAAGAGGGCCACGAGGAGAACTGGGAGAGTAGTCATACCGAAAGGACGCTTGAAGATCTTGAAACGTCGCAGCACAATTGTCCATGTGAACTCTCGCCGCCCCATCGCCGCCGCCGTCCTCGCCGCCGCTGTTCTCTGTTGCAGCGACAGCTCCGGCCCCTCCGGTCTCGTGCTCAAGAATGCCGGCACGCTCGCGACGCAGCTCGAAGGCATCGACCGCGCGATGGCAACCGCGCCGCTGCGCGGCTTGAGCGGTCTCGCCGATCCGGTGAAGTTCGTGGGGATCGACGTCCACAACATGTCGCCCTCCGTTGTCGGTCGCACGATGGAATGGGGCCCGCTCTACGGACAACTGGGCTTCACCGATCGCGCGGGCGCCCCGCCCGATGCGCTCCGCCTGATTCTCTACACCACCGATTCGACGTTCCGGCCCGCCTATCCGCTCCACGAAATCGGCTACGCCGATTTGTATCCGCACAATACGTTCAACGGCGGCGGACCTGACAGCATGTCGCTGCGCTTCGTCGTGACCGACACGCGCACAACGCCGACCGTCGTCGCGGATTTCCTCGCGCACAGCCACGCCGACTCCACGTGCCAATGTGCCACCGTCGAGGGCTGGGCGAGTGACGGAACGACGCGCGTCGCTTTCAAGGTGCCCTACACCATTCCGCTGGGCGCCGACGGCCGCTTTCCAGGCGACTTCACGGCGCAAGGCTTCGGATTCCATCACTTCGCGACGTTGCCAGGCCCCGGCGTGTCGACCGCCACCGCGAATCTCGCGTTCATCTCGGGCGGCGATTCGATCACGGTCACGTCCGGCTTGCTCCGCGCCCACGCGGGCAGGCTCGACGGCTCGACGGAGATCCGGATTGGCGGAGCATTGTTTGCGACCGTCGACCGCAAGGCCACGGGAATCACCGCCACTGGTCCGAACGGCCGGAGCCTGACCAGCGCGGAACTACGAGCGGCCAGCGCCCTCTTCGCGATCCCTGCCGACATCGCGTTCTATCTTGAGTGGCCGACGTTCGTGATTTTCTTCTGCGGCTGCTGAGCCTTGATGCTCAAACGCCTCACGCTGCTTTCTCTGGCAGGACTGCTCACTCAAGTTCCTCGTAGCCAACACGGCACTGTCACGCAACGCGTCGGCACGACCGACATCACGATCTCCTACAACCGTCCAGTCGCGCGCGGCCGCACGCTCTTCGGCGACGATGGCGTCGTGCACTGGGGCCGCCTGTGGCACCCCGGCGCCGACTCCGTCACGACCATTTCCTTTAATAAGGAGATCACGGTCGAAGGACATGCGCTGCCGTCGGGCCGCTACTCACTCTGGACCGTCACCGCGAAGCCGCCCGAGCAGTGGACCGTGATCTTCAATCGCGGCGTGGGCGGGTGGCACACGAACTATCCTGGCGAGTCGCAGGACGCGCTGCGTATCAAGGTCGCGACCGAGACCGGCCCGCCTATCGAGACGCTCACCTGGTTCTTCCCAATGGTCGACGCCGACTCGGCGCTGCTGCGGCTGCAATGGGGGACAGTGGTGGTGCCTTTACGGATTCGTGCCCCTTAAGGAACCGCCGGCTGGAACCCCGCCACCCCAAACTGCCACAGCAAGAACGACCAGGCATCCGCGAGCTCGGCCTCGCGCTGCGACGTGCTGGAGCCGAGTCCGTGACCAGCCTGGAATTCGACCCGCAGGAGCACCGGACGGCCGCTCGTGCTCGCTGCCTGGAAACGGGCCGCGGTCTTCGCGGGGATCCAGGTGTCGACGCGCGGATCGTTCATGCCGCTCGTGAACAGCAGGGCGGGGTAGGCCGTGCCCGGCTTCACGTGCTGATACGTGTCCATCGCGAGCAAGTCCTTCGCGCCTTGCGGTGTCGTTGGATCCCCGAACTCGGGGCGATTCGCGGGACCGCTCACGCCGGCCAGCATCTCGCGCAGCGGATTGAGCGTGCCGACGCGCGGCACGGCGGCGCGAAACAGATCAGGCCGTTCGGTCACCGCCATGCCGATTTCGATGCCGCCAGCGCTCGTGCCGCTGCCCGCGAGCCGCGCGGGCGAGGTCCACTTCTGCGCGACCAGGTACTGACCGCAGGCGATGAAGTCGCGCCACGTGTTGAACTTCGTCGCCTGGCGCGCCATTTGATGCCATCCCTCGCCGAACTCGCCACCGCCGCGCACGTGACACACCGCGTAGACGCCGCCGTGCTCGAACCAGGCAAGCTGCCGCGGATCGAAGGACGGATCATAGGTGATCCCATATGAGCCATAGCCGTCGAGGAACGTGGGATTGCTGCCGTCACGCTTGGCGTCGCGGCGGTGCACGATCGACAGCGGCACCATCGTGCCGTCCGTCGCCCGGACGCGCACTTCTTCCGACGTGATTGCGGAGTAATCGACTGGCGACAGCGGGCGCAGTCCTGTGTCGGTCACGCGTCCCGTGCCGTTGTCATAGCCGTACCACAGCTGCGGATGTGTCCATGACTCTTCGGAGAACAGCAGGCCATCGCGGAGCAAAGTCGTCACGAAACCGCCGATCGAGCCGTCATACGGCAGCGTCACCGGCTTCGACAGCGTCGCGTCGTACGGCATCCGCTGAATGCGGCCGAGCCCGCCGTCGAGCATCTGGATGTATAGCGCGTCGCGCGCCGCGCCAAAGTACCGAACGACGGACTGCGACTCCGGCACGAGCACCGTCGCGTGGGCGACGTCGGGGTTGCGCAGGCTGGTGCGCAGCACCTTGAAGCGGGGCGCATGATCGTGCGACAACAGATACACGTCGTCGCCATGCACATCCATGTTGGTCACGCTATCGGTCACCGCGAGCAGCTGCCGCCAGGGCGCGGTGGAATCGCGCACGTCGGCGAGCGGCGCCACATAGAGGACTTGCTCGTTCTGCACGCCGTGCGATATGCCGGCGAATGCCCAAGCGGGCACGCCGCCGACGACAAAGACAAACGGAAAATCGTCTTCGCCGAGGGGTACGCGGCTCGAAACGCCGATGCCGAGGACGGGCACGTCGGCGGAGTCGGGCTGACCGAGGGTATGTAGATACGCGCGGCTCTTGCGGTAGTGCTCGGTTGCCGGCGCGCCGGGCCCGAGTCTCTGCAGCCGATTATAGAAGAAGGAGCGGCCATCCGGCCGCCACGAGGCGGCGCCGAATTGCGCGCGATCGATCGAATCGGGGAGCACCTGGCCGGTCGAGACCTCGAGCACGCGCAGAATGCTGTTCTCCGAGCCGGCCGGCGAGACACCGTAGGCGACGTAGCGGCCGTCCCAGGAAGGCGAGAAATAGTCGAGTGACCAGTGCGGGCCGCCCGTCTGGCGCAGCTTTTCGGGATCGACGAGCAGGCGCTCGGTCGCACCGAGGCTGTCGCGGACGTACAGCTTGGCGACCTCTTCGCCAGGAAGACGTTTGAAATAGAAGACCCGCGAGGTCGTCAGCTGCGCGCCGCCGACACCGGCGCTCGCGTTGGACAGCACATGGATGCGCGCGGCCAGCGCTGCGCGACCCGGAATGGCGTTGAGCAGATGCCGGGTGTAATCGTCTTGCGCGTGCAGCCACTGCAGCACGGAGCTGTCTTGCACATTCTCGAGCCAGCGGTAGGGATCCTGGACGATCGTTCCAGCGACCGTATCGGTGACGACGCGGACCCGAGTCTGCGGCGGACCGTTCGTTTGCGCGACTGCGGTAATCGGAAGTAATGCGACAAGACTTGCTAGCAGCGGAGCTGCACGCATAGTGCACCGGCGTCTTTAAAGGAAGGGATGACGATGGACGTCGGTGCCGCTCTCCACAAGGTGCGGGTCAGAGCCCCAGGATAACTTTAGCCCGTGCTCCTCAACCAGCTCGTACAGACCTCTGACAAAGTGGCCTCGACGTCCAGCCGCCTCGCAAAGATCAAGCTCTTAGCCGAGCTCCTGAAGCAGGCCGCTCCTGACGAAATCGAGACGATCATCGCGTACTTGTCGGGCACGATTCGCCAGGCGAAGGTGGGCGTCGGATGGGCAACTCTCCAAGCGGCTAAGGGCCAAGCGGCTAAGACGCCTACGATTGCGCTCAAAGATGTTGACGCTGCTCTCGACCTAGTTGCGAACGCAACAGGCAAGGGATCGGCGGCGACGAAGACCAAGTTGCTGCGCGATCTCCTTGGGCGAGGAACCGAACAGGAGCAGGACTTTCTCTTTCGACTGCTCACCGGTGAGCTGCGCCAGGGCGCGCTCGAATTGATCATGGTCGAGGCCGTCGCCCAAGCTGCCGAGCTGCCCTCGGAAGAGGTGCGTCGCGCCGCGATGTTGTCGGGCAATCTGAGCGCTGTCGCCAAGGTCGCGCTGACGGAGGGCTCGAAGGGACTCGCGCCGTTCGCGGTGCAGCTGTTTCGGCCGATCAAGCCGATGCTGGCGCAGACCGCCAATGACGTGGCCGAAGCGCTCGAGCGCTCCAGTCCCGCGGCGTTTGAATACAAATTCGACGGCGCGCGGATTCAGGTGCACAAACAAGGCGACGAAGTGAAGGTGTTTTCGCGTTTGATGAACGACGTAACCGTGGCTGTTCCAGAGGTAGTAGAGGCGGCTCGAAAACTTACCGTGAAGGAATTCATCCTGGACGGCGAAGCGATCGCGCTGACCGCCCAGGGCAGGCCGTTGCCGTTCCAAGCAACGATGCGTCGCTTCGGTCGCAAGCTCGATGTCGAAGCATTGCAGGGTGAATTGCCGCTCGTGCCGTTCTTCTTTGATATCCTGTATCTCGACGGCGAATCGCTGATGGACCAGCCGTACTCCACGCGCTTCAAGGTGCTCTCTCAGTACGTGTCTCAACGCCCACCTCGTCTCGTGACCGCTGACAAGCAGGAAGCGAGAGCGTTCTTTGACGAGGCGATCAAGGCCGGCCACGAAGGCTTGATGGTGAAACGACTAGACGCGCGGTACGCAGCGGGCGGGCGAACGTGGGATTGGATCAAAGTCAAACAAGCGAACACGCTCGACCTCGTGGTCCTGGCGGCCGAGTGGGGGCACGGCCGGAGGAAAGGCTGGCTGTCGAACCTCCATCTCGGTGCCCGCGATCCCGCGGGTGGGTTCGTGATGCTCGGCAAGACCTTCAAGGGGATGACCGACGAGGTGCTCGAGTGGCAGACGAAGAAGCTGCAGGAGCTCGAGACGCGGCGCGAAGGGATCACCGTGTACGTGCGTCCGGAGCTGGTGGTCGAAGTCGCGTTCAACGGTCTACAGGAAAGCCCAGTCTATCCGGGTGGGCTCGCGCTTCGGTTCGCGCGCGTCGTCCGCTATCGGCAGGACAAGAAGCCGGAGGAAGCCGACACTATCGAGATGGTGCGGCGGCTGCATCAGGGATGAGCTGCATCTCCTCGAGAAAGGCGCTGCCTCCGGCATCGCGTCCAAACCGGCGCTCCACCCGCGTGAGCACGAGGCGTTCGCGCGCGCGCGTCATGCCTACGTAGAGGAGGCGCCGCGCCTCTTCGATCTCGTCTTTGATGTTGTTCGTGGTGGCCTGGAACCCCGGGATCTCGTAGTCTTCCACGCCGACGATGTAGACGCGCGAGAACTCGAGGCCTTTGGTCGAGTGCAGCGTGAGGAGGTTGATGCGATCGGGCGCGAGGTCGACACCTGCGGATGTCGATAGCGCAACGCGTTCGAGCAGCTGGTCGATCTCGGCCTCGAGTGTGTCCTCACCCCCTGACCCCCTCTCCATTCGGAGAGGGGGTACGTCAATTAAAGCCCGGAGACGGGCGACCGCTGATGCGTACCGTTCCGTAGGATCGCGTCGCTCGCGCAACCGCGCCATCAGCTTCGGACCGCCCAGTTTCTGAATTACGTCCTCCACGCTTGGTGCGGTTGCGCCCGTGCGCCCGCGCTCCATCGCGTAAAACTCGAGCGCATCGCTGTAGGGGCCGAGCGTGCGGAATCGGGCGATGTTGAACAGCGTGCCCCACTCCCCATTCCCCACTCCCCGATCTTCCAGAGCCATCGCCAACCCGAGATAATCCAGCACGTTGTTCAAGACGGCCTTCCTCGCCCGCACCACCCGCTGCTTCTCGAGCTCGCGATACACCAGCGCCAGCGTGCACGCGTCATCGAGCGCGTGGTGCGCGCGGCCGCAATCGATCCCGCAGCGCCGCGCGACGTCTTCGAGCTTCCCCGAGTCCTGCGAGAGCGAACGCACCAGCGGCAACGTGTCGTAGAACACGAGCGTGTCCACGCCACCCTGTCCCGCCGCGAGGCGGCGCAAAACGGGGATGTCGAACTTCTGACCGTTATGGGCGACGAGGATGTCGGAACCGACGAAAGCGCGAAACTGCGCAAAGACGGCGGTGAACGGCGCGGCGGTTGCTACGTCGGCATCGGTGTAGCCGTGAATCTCCGTCGCCCGCGGCGAAATCGGCTGGTACGGATTGACCAGCGAGTGAAAGCGATCGACAATCTCGCCATTTACGACCCGCGCCGCCCCGATCTCCACCACTCCGCATGTTGCGACATCGGTATCGGTCGTCTCGAAGTCGAACGTCACGTAGCTCGGCAACCGCGCGTCGAGCTCGCGGGCATGCACGAGCTGGAGGGCCTTGAAGAGCGTCAGGCCGTCCGCGTTTCGTAGCACGACGTCACCATCTGGTCCGGATGGTGTCCGTCGTAGTCCCGCGGCTGCAAGCATGCCGCGCAAGGCAATCTCAACACCGCCACCGGATTCGACTGCGACGCTTTGCTCGCCCGCAATCGCCTTTTCGAGCTTCTCCGCAAGCCGCACTGCCTCCGGCATCGCCGCCGGATCCGTCAGCTCGTCGTGCCGTTCCTCCAGCGCGTTCCGATAGGGGCCAATGCTCTGCGACAACAGCTCGTCCACGACCGCTTGCAACGTGCCGTGCGAACGGGGCAGCGCGCGCAGATTCTCGACCTGATACACGAGGCGCCAGAGCTTCTTCGTGTCGGGATCCTGCGCGGGGCGGCGGCGCGCGAGCGTGCGCACCGAGCCGAGAAAATCGTCGCTCGATTGATCGAGCGCCGCCTCGACCTCTTGCAGGAAGTGCTCCGACAAGACGCAGCGCGCGAACGCCTCGAGCGCGACGGGGTCCGACGGAAAGCGAACGACGCGCAGCGCGGTGACGACGTACTTGATGACGTCGTCCTCCATGAGCGACCGGCCGCGCGCGAGCCGGCAGGGAATCCCGGCGCGGAGTAACCGTCCCTCGAGATACTCACCGACTCGGTGCTTTCGATACAGGATTGCCGCGTTGCGCTCGGCGCCGAGGTGGTCGACGAGCCAGGTCGCCTCCTCATGTTCATCGCGGAACGTGTAGGCCGACACCTCGTGCGCCGATTCGCGGTCCGCCGACAGCTGCTTCTGAAAGAGCTGCGGGTTTTGGGCGAGCACGCGCCGGGCGGTCTCGAAGATCTGCCGCGAGCAGCGGCAGTTCTTGTCGAGAATGATCGGCTCGGCGATGTCGTAGTCGCGCTGGAATCGCACCAGCACCATCGGGTTCGCGCCGGTCCAGGTGAAGATCGACTGCTCATCGTCCCCGACGGCAAAGATGTTGCCGTGCGGGGCGGCGAGGCGCTTCAGCAAGTCGTACTGCACGTCGTTCACGTCCTGAAATTCATCGACCAGCAAGTAGTCCCAGCGATCGGCGATCCGGTCGGCGAGCGGCTCGGCCTTCACGATGAGGTCGTCGAAATCCACCATGTTGCGGTGGGCGAGCCAGCTCGAGTACTCGGAAAAGAGGCGCGCGTCGTTCGCGGTCAGTCGATATCCCTGAAAGCGATGTCGTCCAAAGAGATTCAGCAGCTGCCCGCGGCGATCGGCCGGTACGCGCAGCCGGCTGAGAACGACGCGCTGGTAATCGTCGTCGGCGACGCCGAAGCCTTTCCGCAGCCCCGCAGCCTCGGCGTGCTCACGCAGGAGCGCCAGACAAAAAGCATGGATGGTGCCGCGCGTAACGGCCTCGGCCTTGGCGCCGAGTGTGTGCTGCAGCCGGGTTGCGATCTCGCCGGCGGCGCGGTTGGTGAATGTGACGGCACAGATCCGGTGCGGATCGAATCCCCGCGCGACGAGATGTTCGATGCGCGCGATGAGACAATACGTCTTGCCCGCGCCGGGACCCGCGACCACGAGGACGGGGCCGAGCGGCGCTTCGATCGCGCGACGCTGCTGGGGAAGAGGGGTGAGCTCCACGGGAAGTCTATGATAGTGCGTCGCCCGAGTATTCACACTCACCGGAAGAACACGACCGACACCAGCACAAACAGCGGCACCAACAGGCCTACACTGTAGGCCATATAGCCGAAGAAAGACGGCATCCGCACGCCGCTTCCTTCGGCAATTGCTTTCACCATGAAATTCGGCGCGTTGCCGATGTAGGTGTTGGCGCCCATGAACACCGAGCCCGTCGAGATCGCCGCGAGCAGCTTCGCCGCCTGCGGATCGAGCGCCAGCGCGCCGATATAGGGGCCGTGCGATGGTATTCCTTGCAGTCCAGCGGCGCTCGCCGCGAAGGCGAGATAGGTGGGTGCGTTGTCGAGCACACTCGACAGGGTCCCGGAGGCCCAGAAGAACTGCCGCGGAGTCGTCAGGCCAAGGTCTGTGGCGCGCGCATTCAGAATCTCGAGGACCGGCGTCATGGTAATGAAGATTGCCGCGAACAGCACGGCGACTTCCACCAATGGCACGAACGTGAAGACGTTGAGGGTGCGGCGCTCCTCCGATCCGAGGAAGTAGGCCAGTAACGCGAAGATGAGGATCACGAGCGGTGAGCCGCCCGTGATGATCGTCGCCATGACCCCCGCCAGCGCGGCGAGCTCGATCGCACCGCGCACCCGCAACGGCTCATGACTCGGCACCTCCGCTTCGTCGCGATTCGCCCATCGGTCGCAAATATTGAAGAGGACCAGCAAGATGCCGTTCAGCGCCAGCCATTGCGGCCAGAGCCTGAGCGTCCACGTAAATGGCACGCCCTTCAGGAAGCCGAGGAGCAGCGGGGGGTCGCCGATCGGCGTCAAGAGTCCGCCGCAGTTCGCGACGATGAAGATGAAAAAGACGACGATGTGCGCGACGCGCTTACGGCCCTGGTTGGCGCGGAGCAGCGGGCGGATCAGCAGGACCGAGGCGCCGGTCGTGCCCAGCAAATTGGAGAGCACCGCTCCAATCGCGAGCATCGCCGTATTGACCTGCGGGGTGCCGGCCAGCGATCCCTCGATGTGAATGCCGCCCGTGATCATGAACAGCGCGCCGATCACGACGATGAAGCCGATATAGTCGTGTGCCTTCTCGAGCAGCAGCAGCCGGCCGATGTCGGTCCGGCCCAGATAGACCAGCACCGGAATCGAGATGAGGAACGCGACGAGCGCCTTGTTGGTGTTGTGGTGCCACCAGCGGGGCAGGACCAGCGGCGCCAGGGCAATCACGAGCAGCAATGCCACGAAGGGCAGGACGGTGAGCAGCGGGAGTTGCGTGTGATGCATAAGTTGGCACCATGCTGCTACTCGCCCTCCTGCTTACGCAAGGCCCGAGCGCCCCGATCGCGCTGCACTCCGGCCAAGTCATCACCCGGTCCGCGCGCGTCCTTCGTCGTACGTACCGGATCTCCGGTGTGGTGATCCGCGGAGACAACATCACGGTGGACTTTGCCGGCGCGACGCTCCAAGGCACGCCTGCCGACACCGCGATTCGCATCGACGGCGGCAAGAACGTGCGCATCATCCAAGCACGTGCGCGGGGCTACAAGGTAGGGATCCTGGCGCGCGGCACGCGCAATCTCACGCTCGAAGACAATGACCTCAGCTATAACTGGAAGCCACGGTTGTTCAGTCTCGTGGAGCACGAGAGCCTGGTGGATTGGCTGTCATTTCACCACAACGAGAAGGACGAGTGGCTGCGGTTTGGCGCGGCGATTTATCTCGCTGACGTCGCGGGCGGCAAGATCGTTGAAAACGGTGCCGTGCAAGGCATGAACGGTTTACTGATGGTGCGGAGCAACGGCCTGTCGATTCGGGGCAACAACTTTTCTTTCAACTCAGGGGTTGGCGTCGGTCTGTATCGCTCCTCGTACGACACCATCCTGCACAACTGGATCGACTTCAACGTCCGCGGCTACAGTCACGGTTTTTATTCACGGGGCCAGGATTCCGCGGACCTGCTGCTCTACGAGCAAAGCTCTCACAATGTGATCGCGCACAACTCGCTCACCCACGGCGGCGATGGTGTGTTCCTCTGGGCCGGTCAGACGACGATGGATTCAGGAACGGGCGGTGCCAACGACAACCTGATCAACGAGAACGACGTCAGTTACGCGACCGCGAACGGTGTCGAAGCCACGTTCAGCCGCAACACGATCACCAACAATCGCGCGTGGGGAAACGAATACGGCGTCTGGGGTGGCTACAGCTTCGAAACGAAGATCACAGGCAACGATTTCCGAAATAATCGCACCGGCGTCGCGATCGAGCACGGACAGGACAACGTGATCAGCGGAAATCGCTTCCTCCAAGACTCAGTGGCCATCAAGCTTTGGGCCGACTCGATCCAGCCTTCCGAGTGGGGCTACCCGAAACATCACGACACGCGCAGCCGCGACTATCGCATCAGCGACAACGTCTTCGCTGGCAATCGCGTTGTACTGGACGCCCGTAACACGACCGGTCTGAGCGCCGTCGATTCCTCCAAGGCCGATACATCTCGCCCGCACCACATCTCGGTGCCCGCGTCGGACTTCGCCCGGCGCGACCGTTCCGCGATCATCGTCGACGAGTGGGGACCGTACGATTGGCAGTCGCCCAAGCTTTGGCCGGTCGACTCGACCCGGGCGGTGCCGCTCAGGCTTGCGGTGCTTGGCCCCACACCGCCGGGCACCTGGCGCGTCGTGTCGCAACGTGGGATTGCCACGCTGTCCAAGACATCCGGCCGCATCGGAGATACGCTCGCCGTGACGCCGGCGAAGGACTCCAGCGGCGATTGGGAAGTCACGCTCGACTACAAAGGACAGCAGTTCTCGTACGGACGCTTCGAGCCGTCGATCAATTGG